>Ga0209251_1000006_pt1 | contig 209455 bp, 194 predicted proteins | sample SaaInlV_100m_DNA_6_FD_184665 | JGI IMG/M metagenome (GOLD analysis project Ga0209251, IMG submission 184665) | Marine microbial communities from expanding oxygen minimum zones in the Saanich Inlet - Saanich Inlet SI073_LV_10m_DNA (SPAdes) (version 2) | ecosystem: Environmental > Aquatic >...
AATCCCGACACAAACACGTCAAGATGTGGAGATGCGACCCGAGGAAGCGATCTCGACATCCAGCGGTGGCATTGCCTGGCCGGTCGTGATCATCGGTGGGTTGATCATTCTCGCGGGCCTCGTTGCGCTCCGAGGTGAGTTCCGGAATTGGAGAACGCGCCGAGCGGAGCGACGCCAATCTCGATGAACAACGTTCTTGCCCGGCGTGCGCGGTGACCTCGATGCGCGGTGGTTCCAGGTCCGTGACCGCACACAAACGGTCGCCAGGATCGTCAGATGGCGTCGGTGCCTTCTTCGCCCGTGCGGATACGCACGACGCGATCGACGTCGGTGATCCAGATCTTGCCGTCACCGATCTTGCCGGTGGCAGCTGACTTTGTGATCGCGTCGACCACATCGTCGACGCGGCTCTCGTCGACGACTGTGGCCAGGCTGACCTTCGGTACGAAGTCGATCTTGTACTCGGCGCCCCGGTAGGTCTCGGTGTGTCCGCCCTGCCGGCCGAAGCCGCGCACCTCGGACACCGTGATGCCGGTGACGTCGATGGCTTTGAGGGCGTCCTTCACATCGTCGAGCTTGAAGGGCTTGATGACGGCGGTGATGAGTTTCATGTCGGTCCTGATCGTAGTGCGCTGGTCGAAGTGGACTGGGGGCGAAGGTCAGTAGTTGGAGAGCGTCAGCTTGAGTAGGCCGACTCGGCGTGCTGGCTCTGGTCGAGGCCTTGCAGTTCGGCGTCTTCGTCGACGCGCAAGCCCATCGTCCCGTCGATGATCTTTGCCAGGATGAAGGTGACCACAAACGAGAAGACACCAACGACGAGGGCGGCAACGAACTGATCCTTCAGGAGTTCAAGCCCGCCGCCGTACAAGAGCCCGTCGAACTCGCCGTTGATTGCGGTGTCAGCGAAGAAGCCGAGCAGCAGGGTTCCGACGATGCCACCGATCAGGTGGACGGCAATGACATCAAGGCTGTCGTCCCAGTCCATCTTTTCCTTGATGCCGAGTGCGAGGAAGCACAGCACGCCGGCCGCAGCGCCGATGATCAGTGGTGCGGGACCGCCGACGAAACCGGCGCAGGGGGTGATTGCGACCAATCCGGCAACCGCACCCGAGGCTGCGCCAAGCGTGGTCGCGTGACCTGACTTGAGTCGCTCGACGAGGAGCCAGCCGAGCATGCCCGTCGCTGCTGCGAGATGAGTGTTGACGAGCGCCTGAGCAGCGACGCCATCGGCGGCCAGGCCAGAACCCGCGTTGAAGCCGATCCAGCCGAACCACAAGATGCCGGTACCGAGCATGGTGAGCGGCAAGTTGTGCGGCGGCATCGCGACGGTTCCGTGCCCCCTGCGGTTGCCGATGACGATGACCACGGCGAGCGCGGCGACTCCTGCGTTGATGTGAATGGCGGTGCCGCCGGCGAAGTCGAGGGCACCCATGTCGAGCAACCAACCGTTGAAGACCCACTTGGCAGCCGGGACGTAGACGAGCAGTGACCAAAATCCGATCAACACTGCGTACGAGCCGAACTTCAGCCGATCTGCTGTGGCACCCGTGATCAAGGCCGGTGTGATGACGGCAAACATCATCTGAAAGGCAACAAGTGCCATCCCCGGGATGTCGCCGTCGAGATTCTTGACGTCAGCGAGGAACAAGAAGTCGAAGTTGCCGATCCAGCCGTTGCCGCTGTCACCGAAGACCAGCGAGAACCCGACGATGGCCCAGATCGTCGACACGAGGCCCATCGCGAAGACGTTTTGCATGAGCATGCCGAGCACGTTCTTCGACCGAACCATGCCGCCGTAGAAGAAGGCGAGGCCGGGAGTCATGAAGAGCACGAGGGCCGCGGAAGTCAGTACCCACGCGGTGTCACCAGAGTCGAGAGCAAACATGGCCATGGAACGTATGCACGTCTGCCCGGCTCGCGACAGGGCGAAACGCGATGTTCACAAGGTGGAAACACGCTCAATCCACGTTTGCGAGCCCGCCATATGTCGCGGGCGCAGCCTGAGCGGTACGCAAACGGGGAGCGTGGCCCGAAAACGACTGATTCCCCGGACTGCGAGAGCCCGGGGAATCAGTGCAGCGCTTCGCTACGTTGCGAATCGCCGATCTTCACGGCAATTCAGATTGCAGCGGTCAGACGGCGTCGCCGCCCTCCTCGCCTGTGCGAATCCGAACGATCCGATCGACGTCGGTGATCCAGATCTTGCCGTCACCGATCTTGCCGGTCGCAGCCGACGCCGTGATGGCGTCGACGATCGAGTCGACGTCGGCGTCGTCGACGACGACTTGGATGCTGACCTTTGGTACGAAGTCGATCTTGTACTCCGCTCCTCGGTAGGTCTCGGTGTGTCCGCCCTGACGGCCGAAGCCGCGGACTTCGCTCACCGTGATGCCGGCAGAACCGGCAGCTTTGAGGGCGTCTTTGACGTCATCGAGCTTGAACGGCTTAATGATTGCAGTCACGAGTTTCATGTTGGTCTCTCTCTTTCTTCGTCAGTCGTTCAGGCGTAGGAGGGGTCGTTGGAGTAGCCGGCCATGCCGTGCTCGGGAACGTCGAGGCCTTCGACTTCCTCTTCCTCGTCGACCCGCAGGCCGATCGTGGCCTTGAGTGCTCCGAAGACGATCAGGCTGGCAACGCTGACCCAGGCGATGATGATGAGCACCATCAGGCCTTGCACGGCGAGCTGCTCGAAGCCGCCGCCGTAGAAGAGGCCTGCGTCGTCACGACCGAGGAACGCATCGTCGTAGCGGGCGAAGAGCCCGATCGAGAGGACGCCCCAGATGCCGACGACACCGTGGACGCTGATGGCGCCGACCGGATCGTCGATCTTGATCTTGTCGAAGAACAGCACCGAGAAGACGACGATCACACCGCCGATGGCACCGATCACGATCGACATGATCGGAGTCGCAGTGCCACATGGTCCCGTGATGGCAACGAGTCCGGCGAGCACGCCATTGCCGACGAAGGCAACGTCGGGCTTGCCGGTCTTCATCCAAATCACCGCAGCAGTCGTGAGACCGCCAGCAGCCGCAGCAAGGATCGTGTTGAGCGCAATGCCCGTCACAAGGTTGTCCGCAGCGAGCTCGGAGCCGGGGTTGAAGCCGAACCAGCCGAGCCAGAGGATGAACACACCAAGGATGGCGAACGGGATGTTGTGGCCCGGGATCGCTCGTGCGCTGCCGTCTGCGGCGAACTTGCCCTTGCGAGCGCCGACCAGCTTGGCTCCGACCAGAGCGGCGATGCCGCCGGTCATGTGGACGACACCGGAACCAGCGAAGTCGGAGTAGACCGCATCACCGATCGAAATGCCGGCGATGAAGCCGCCACCCCAGGTCATGTGCACCACGACTGGGTAGATGATGGCGCACATGAACACACCGAAGATGAGGTACGAGGTGAACTTCGTCCGCTCAGCCATGGCGCCCGAGCAGATGGTGACTGCTGTGGCGGCGAACACGGCCTGGAAGAAGAAGAACGTTCCATGGGACAGGTTGATGACACCACTTCCGCCGATGGCGTTGATGTCGAGATCCTTCATGAAGAAGGCGCCGCCCTCGGTACCGAAGAAGTCGTTGCCGCCGCTGAATGCCAGGGCGTACCCGGTGCAGAAGAAGGCGAGGATGCCGATGATCGCGTCAGCCATGTTCTTGGCGAAGATGTTGACGACGTTCTTGGCACGAGTGAGGCCTGCCTCGACGAGCGCGAAGCCCGCCTGCATGAAGAAGACCAAACAGCCGGCGATGAACACCCAGATGTTGTCGAGGACCGCTTGGACCTCGGATGCTTCCTGAGCGATGACGGTGCCGGGCATGAGGGCAACGAGGGCAGTGACGCCACCGATGCCGGAGATGATTCGAAGCGCTCGATTGCGCACGGGTTCCTCCAAAGGATTGGGGTAGGGGAAAATGGGATTTGCTTGGAGAATCCAGTGGCGCCGTTGCCGTCCGGATTGCGAGGCGCAAGCTACGGACCTCGAGTTGCGGGCTCATCGCCGCAGTGTTTCCAGTGCGTGAATTGGTCGGAGGGGTGACCGAAGCGAATCACGGTGACGGCGTGTCGGCACCGCAATGTCCCGGAGACGATCGCCCTCTCCTGAGAGGGAGAACGTCATCCCGCCGGGGTGCAACCACCTCGCTGGGGTGCAACGACCTGTGTGGACGATCGCCCGCCCCCAGGGGGATCCAGCTGGCTCGGAGGGGGGTGAGTTGCTGGCTGAAGGGGCGAGGCGACCGTCCAAAACAAGCTACGAGAGCGATGTTGCGCAACTATGCAAATTTGGTGAACGACTCGTGAACAGCTGCGAACCAGTCAACTGAACAGCGGCGGAATGCCCAATGCTGGAACCGGGGGAGCTCACGGGACGGGTGGCACACCGCTGTGATTCGAAGCCTCCACCCATTGCGCACAAGAATGGTGGGATGGACCTGACGTACCCGAACGAAGCCGAAGAGTTCCGCGCCGAGATCAAGGCGTGGCTGCACGACAACCTGCCCGACGGCTGGTTCGATGACGGCTTCGAGATGACGGCCGAGGAACGCAAGGAGTTCAACGCGACGTGGCCAACGAAGCTCTTCGAGGGTGGCTGGATTTGTGCGACGTGGCCAGCCGAGTACGGCGGCAAAGGCCTGAGCACGATGCAGGGCGTTGCGCTCTCAGAAGAATTCGCCAACGCGAAGGCACCGATGCGCGGCGACTTCTTCGGCGACACCCTGGTCGGCCCGACGCTGCTGCAATGGGGTACCGAGGAACAGAAGAAGGAGTTCCTCCCAGGCATCCTGCAGGGTCGGACTCGCTGGTGTCAGGGATTCTCCGAACCCGACTCTGGTTCTGACTTGGCGTCGATCAAGACCACCGCTGAACTCGATGGCGACGAATGGGTTATCAACGGCCAGAAGGTCTGGACGACCCAGGGACACCACGCCGACTACTGCTTCTTGCTCACCCGGACCGATCCTGACGTCAAGAAGCACGCCGGCATCTCCTACATGCTCGTTCCAATGAACCAACCGGGCATCGAAGTCCGCGGCATCACGCAGCCCGACGGTACGGCCGAGTTTTGCGAGGTCTTCTTCTCCGATGCCCGCTGCGCGAAGGACGCCGTTGTCGGTGGAATCAACAACGGTTGGAAGGTGGCGAACTCCACGCTCGGATTCGAGCGTGGGCAGTCGGCGACGACCGGCTTCCGTCGATTCGCCGAGGAATATCGACTCCTCGTCGAGAAAGCGAACGAGAACGGGTCGATCAACGATCCGCACATCCGGCAGCGGTTGATGCAGTACTACTCAAAGATCGAGATTCTGCGCTTCAACGGCCTCCGCAATCTCACCGCCACGCTCAACAAAAGCAAGGACATGGGAACTGCGGCCCTCGGCGCAACCAACAAGATGTTCTGGACCGAGATGCACCAACGCTCCATGGAACTCGCGCTCGACATTTATGGCAGCGACTCCATGCTGATTGACACTGGCCCCGAAGCGGGCGGCTGGCCGGGCGCGAGCCGCGACCAGCGACGTGAGGGCTATCCGGTGAGTCCGATGATGTCGTCGTTCTTCTTCTCCCGCTCCGAGACGATCTGGGGTGGCACGAGCCAGATCCAGCGCAACATCGTTGGCGAGCGTGTGCTCGGGCTGCCGAAGGAGCCGAAACCGCCGACTGGCGACTGAGCGGCCTCGTAGTATCTCAATCATGACAATCCGAATCGGTGTGATCGGTGCGGGTGGCATGGGCCGCGAGCACATCAAGAATCTCGCCGCCATCGACGGCGTCGAGGTCATGGTGGTCGCCGATATCGATGCCACCGCGGCGCTCGACGCAGCCGGGCTCTGTGACGCTGCAGCGTCGACCGACGCGGCCGACGTCGCGGCAGATTCGAGGCTCGACGGTGTGGTCATCGCATCGCCTGATGACACGCACGCCGATTTGACGATTGTGGCGGTCGAGCGAGGCAGATTCGTCCTGTGCGAGAAACCCTTGGCGAGCGTCGTCGCCGATGCCGAGCGCGTCGTCGCTGCGGAAGCCACCGCCGGCCGGCCGTTGGTGCAGGTGGCTTTTATGCGCCAGTACGACCCGGCACACCTGCAGGTTCGATCAGCGATGAATGATCTCGGGTTGGTTCGCCACGTTCGAGCTGTGCATCGCAACACGAATCATCAATGGGAACGCCCACTCGATCTGGTCTTGTCGCAGTCGCTGATCCACGACGTGCACACCGCCCGGTGGCTGACGGGAACGGAGTTCTCTTCGATCACAACGCAGGTGGTGAGTGGACCGCGACCGGTTGAACACGTGGTGTTGCTCGGCGTGATGGCAGATGGGTCCACGGTCACGATCGAGTTCGTCGAGGCGGCCTACGGCTACGACGTCGAGTTAGAAGTCACGTGCGAGCGGGGCATGGTCACCGCGCCACAACCAGCACAGCCCGTCGTGCGATCCGAAGGCGCCGCCCATCAGCACGTCGGAGATGACTGGTTCGGCCGTTTCAGTGAGGCATACCGACTCGAGGCGGAGGACTGGATTGCCGGCATTCGGGCTGGTGAGGTACGCGGACCCACCTCGGTCGATGGGTTGACAGCGCAGCGGGTGGTCGACGCGGCGATTCGTTCGGCGGTCTCCGGCGAGCGCGAGCAAGTCTGATCCCGTCTGATTTGCCTCGTCTGTTTTGCCTCGGAGTGAAAGTGGATCGTGCCGTCGTTGGGACCGGCAGTTCTTTGTGACTTCCGGCCAGGCAGCTGGGCGGGTCCGCACGTTCCAACGCCCGGTCGGCATGATTGGGAGATGGCAGTGACCGGGCGAGGCCCTCGCGATCTCGACTCGGCTGGGCCGGTTGAAGAAGAGCGGCTGGTCACGCGCCCGTTTGTCATCGTGACGCTGAGTGCGTTTGCCTTCTTCATGTACATCGGCACCCTGGTGCCGCTCGTTCCGCTGTTTATCGAGGGTCCTCTCAAGGGCGGTGAGTTTGCGCTCGGTTTGAATGCGGCGGTCTTCGCGACTGCAGCGATCTTCGCTCGGCCGGTGCTCGGTCGGTTGGCAGATCGCTACGGCCGGCGATCGATCATCATCGGAGGAGCGTTGACCGCGGCGACTGGCGGCATGCTGATGAGTCAGACCGACTCTCTGAGCGTGCTCATGTTCCTGCGAGTGCTCACTGGAGTGGGCGAGGCGGCAGTGTTCGTGGGCGCCGCCACACTCATCGCTGATCTTTCGCCGCGTGAGCGTCGAGCCGAGGGAGCGAGCTACTTCTCCGTGGCGGTGTTTAGCGGTCTCGGAATGGGCCCAGTCTTCAGCGAGTGGCTCCTCGATGACGTCAACTTCGAGCGCACCTTCATCGCTGCCGGTTCCTTCGCGATTATCTCGGCAGCGATTGCTGTCTTCGCTCCCGCCCGTGTCGAGTCACCTGATGACAACGAAGCGACAGCCGTTGATTCGACGCGTCGCGGCGCCCCGCCGATGAAGGCTCTTGCGGAGAGCGGGGTCTTCAGTTTCGTCCACCCAGCGGCGATCCTGCCGGGGACCGTTCTTGCGTTTGGCATCGGCGGGCTCACCACGTTCTTCCTGTTCATCCCCGACTACGCCCGGGATCATGGATTCACCAGTTCGGGCGGCCTGTTCCTTGCCTATGCGCTCGTCTCACTTGTCATCCGCCTGTTCGGAGCAAAGCTGCCGGAGCGTCTTGGGCCGCGTCGCTCGGTGTCGATTGCCCTGAGTGCGATGGCGGCCGGTCTGGCCGTATTCGCGCTCTTCCCCAGCGTGCCCGGCCTCTGGACAGGAGCGGTGCTGATCGGACTTGGCGCTGCGTTCAACTACCCGTCATTGATGGCGCTCACCGTCAACAACGCGAGCGACGCTGAGCGGGCCTCCGCGATCAGTTCGTTCACGATGTTCTTCGAGATCGGTTCGGCCGGCGCGGGACTCGCCATCGGTGTCCTCGCGCAGCTCGTCGGCAAGCAGTACGGCTTCTTCGGCGGAGTGGCGTTCTGCCTGATTGGGCTCTGGCTGTTGCGGGTCAAGGTCGCACCAGCCGAACCGAGGCCGGCGATCGTGCCCGCCTAGGGCAGCGGAAATCAGACGCCTATCGCGGTGGCTGATTTCCGCTGGTGATGCCGTCGATGCTCCGCCATGATGGAGCCATGCCACCGCTCGACCACGACCACTGCTACGGCATCGTTCGCAGCGGTGACCGCAGGTTCGACGGAGTGTTTGTCACGGCGGTGAGGACCACGGGGATCTACTGCAGGCCGAGCTGCCCCGCAATGACCCCGAAGCAGACCAACGTCGAGTTCCACCACACACCTGCAGCAGCGCAGCAACGCGGATTTCGGGCGTGCAAACGATGCCGCCCCGACGCGTCGCCTGGGTCGCCGGAATGGAATCTGCGACAAGACGTCGTCGGCCGAGCAATGCGGATGATTGCTGACGGCGCCATCGAACGTGACGGCGTTCCCGGCCTGGCCCGGCAACTCGGCTACAGCGAGCGGCACCTCAATCGAGTGATGACCGACGAGCTGGGAGCGGGACCGCTCGCCATCGCCCGAGCTCACCGCGCGCACACGGCGCGGTTGCTCATCGAGACCACATCGATGTCGTTCATCGACATCGCTTTTGCCGCTGGATTCGGCAGCGTGCGTCAATTCAACGACACGGTGCGTGAAGTCTTCGCATCGTCGCCGACGGATCTTCGAGCGAAGCGCGGAAGTGTCGCGGGCGCTGGGCCAGGAGGAGAAGTGGTCCTTCGCCTCCCTGCGCGGCAACCGTTTGCGGGTGCTGAGCTGCTGGCGTTCCTCGGAGCGCACGCGATTCCCGGCCTCGAGTCGTGGGACGGCGAGTGCTTCGCGTTGGTGCTCACGCTTCCGCACGGTCACGGCACCGCTTCGCTGCGCGCACATGACGATCACATCGAGGCCCGAGTGCGACTCGTCAACTGGGCTGATCTGTCGAGTGCCGTGCAACGACTCCGGCGTCTCCTCGATCTCGATGCCGATCCGATTGCGATCGACGAAGCGCTGAGGATCGAACCAGCGCTCGGACGATTGGTCCACGCGATGCCTGGACGGCGCGCTTCGGCGAGCGCCGATCCGTTCCAGACGACTCTCCGGGCCATCGTGGGGCAGCAGGTGTCGCTTGCTGGCGCGCGCACCGTGACAGGTCGACTCGTCGCTGCACTGGGAGCGCCAATCGACGCGGATCTGGCTGGCGCAACCGCGCTGACGCATGCTTTTCCGACCGTCGAGCAACTCGCCGATGCTCCTGATGAATTCTTCGCGATGCCGACGGCCCGTCGTGACACCGTGCGACGAGTTGCCGCTGCGGCTGCGGACGGTGCGCTCGTCCTCGACGCCGGTGTCGACCATGTCGAGACTCGTGCGCGGCTGCTCGAACTGAAGGGCATCGGCCCGTGGACTGCCGACTACGTGGTGATGCGTGGACTCGGTCATCCCGACGTGTTCCTCGGCACCGACTTGGTCGCAGTGAATGCACTGCGAGCACTCGGCCTTGAACCCGCCGACGCCGTGCGGTGGGCGCCGTGGCGCTCATATGCCCTGCATCACCTGTGGGCGAGCCTCGGAACACTCGATTCGGCTGCACGCTCTGCTGCCAGCTCAACACTTGGCCAACCATCAACCGCAACGACGAGAACGGAAGTGTCATGACGGCGACCACCCTTGCCTCAACCACGATGAGTAGCCCCGTTGGGCAGCTCACGATCATCGCGTCGGATGCAGGCATCCGCGCTGTGCTCTGGCCGACCGACAACCCGAAGCGAGTGCCGCTCGGCGACGTGGAACCCCGTGAAAATCATCCCGTGCTGTCGAGTGCCGTGACGCAGCTCGGCGAGTACTTCGACGGGCATCGTCAAGACTTCGACCTCCCGCTTGATCCGACCGGAACTGAGTTCCAGCAGTCGGCGTGGACCGCGTTGCGGACGATTCCGTTCGGCACGACAGTGAGCTATGGCGAGCAGGCCGAACAGATGGGTGACAAGCGCAAGGCGCGTGCCGTCGGTGCTGCGAACGGGCGCAACCCCATTTCGATCATCGTGCCCTGCCATCGCGTCGTCGGATCGAACGGATCACTCACCGGGTTCGCCGGAGGCATCGACACCAAAGACTGGCTCCTCACCCACGAGCGCCGCGTCGCCGGCCACACCCTCAACCTCTAGTCAGCCGGCCTCACCACGAAACTCACCACGAAAAATGTTGGTTCAGCGTCGCTGAGCGACGATTTTGCTGCACATTTCGGTTGAGGTGCGACGGGGTCTTCGTTCTGTGTGGGATCAACGTCGCTGAGCGGGCACCTCCCTTCATTTTTCGGGGGAGGGGTGTGGCAGGGTGGCGAGATGAAGTACGTCCCCTTCGGAAACACTGGACTGTCGATCTCCGCGATCACGCTGGGCTGCATGAGTTACGGCGAATCGGGGAAGGGCACGCATGCCTGGAGCATGGACGAGGCCACCAGCCGACCGTTCATCGAGCAAGCGCTCGAGGCAGGTATCAACTGCTTCGACACTGCCAACGTTTACTCACTTGGCTCGAGCGAAGAGATCATCGGCCGAGCGTTGGCGGACATGACGAACCGCGAGGACGTCATCATCGCGACCAAGGTCCGCGGACGAATGCGTGAAGGACGTTTTGGAGAGGGTCTGTCGCGCAAGGCGATCATGCACGAAGTCGATGAGAGCCTGCGGCGACTCGGAACCGACTACATCGACCTGTATCAGATCCACCGATGGGACCACCGCACGCCGATCGAGGAAACGATGGAGGCGCTGCACGATCTGATCAAGATGGGCAAGGTGCTCCACATCGGTGCCTCATCGATGTATGCCTGGCAGTTCAGCAAGGCGCAGTACGTGGCCGATGCGAATGGTTGGACGCGGTTCGTCAGCATGCAGCCGCACTACAACCTCATCAACCGCGAAGAGGAACGTGAGATGCTCCCGCTCTGTGTGGACATGAACATCGCCGTGATCCCGTGGAGCCCGATGGCTCGTGGCAAGTTGACCCGGGCATGGGATGAATCGACAAACCGCACCGAGAGCGATGAGTTCGGCCGGTACCTCTACGGCATGGAGGAATCCGATCGCGCCGTTGCCGATGCGGTCGCGGCGGTTGCTGAGGGACGCGGCGTTCCTCGGGCACAGGTGGCGCTGGCGTGGGTGTTGCGCAACCCGGCGGTTACCTCGCCGATCATCGGAGCAACCAAGCCGCATCACATCGATGACGCGGTGGCAGCCGTCGAACTTGAACTGACCGACGACGAAGTCAAGACCCTCGAAGATCCGTACGTCCCACACCCCATTGTCGGCTTCGCGTGACGTGATCCAGATCCTGCCTCAGCAGTAAGAACCGGAACTACTTGCGGCGAGCGGCGGTGGACTGGGCTTTGCGCGAGCGGTCAGCTTCTTTCTTGGCGGCCTTCGCGGCCTTGCGCTGTTCGCGCAGCTTCGCTTGCTCGTCGTCGGAGCGCTTGGCGGTGTCGAGCACCGGAGCGAGCTGCGGCTCCTCGGTCTTGGGCAGAGCAAGCACTTCGTCGTTCTTCAGCAGGTCACGGATGATCGCCGATGCCGGAGCCTCGCCCGCAATAGTGGCAGCGAGCATGATGCGCGTGACGGCGAGCCCGTGGCGTTCGACGAGTCCGGGCAGCACTTCCTTGAGCTGATCAGTCGACGGGTTGTCGGCATTTTCGCCGAGTCCCTCGATGCAATCGGTGAGACAAGCGTCAGACAGGATGGCCGCGATTGCTTCCATGCTGCCGTCGATACGACCGGCCTTGACTCCGGCACGCAATGAGTCGGCATCGAGTTCACCTTCGACAAATGACTCGAGTCCCTCACGGTGATCATCGTCCAACGCCTCGATGCCCGATGTGATTTCGTCGTCGGTTGCGGCCTTGATCGAGCGGTCCAGCAGACCCAGAGCCTGCATGCGGTTCTTCACGTGATTCACGGGCAGCGACGCTACCGCTGAAAACAAGCCGAGCAGTACGGGACCCGAGTCCGGGTTGCCGACGACTCCGTCAACTTCAGTGATATTGCCGAGGTTGCAGGCGGTTTGTCTCGATGCCTTCTGGACGTGCGACCCTCATCCGACCTATTCTGTAAACGCTTACATGTTCGTGCCGTCCGACTTTTGGAGGCGGTCACGAGGGGGACATCGGAGGAATCATGGCAACAGTGTCGCTCGACGGCGTCGAGAAGATCTATGACAACGGGTATCACGCCATTCATGACTTGAGTCTCGACATTCAGGACAAAGAGTTCCTGGTCCTCGTTGGCCCGTCGGGTTGTGGCAAGTCCACCGCGTTGCGCATGGTTGCCGGCCTTGAGTCGATCTCGGGCGGCGAACTCCGCATCGGCGACCGTGTTGTCAACGATGTCGAGCCGAAGGATCGCGATATCGCGATGGTCTTCCAGAACTACGCCTTGTATCCGCACATGAGCGTGTACGACAACATCGGGTTCGCGCTCAAGCTGGCCAAGGTTCCCAAGGAAGAGATCGACGTCCGTGTTCGCAAGGCGTCGGCAATCCTCGAACTCGACTCGTACCTCGACCGCAAGCCCGGCTTGCTGTCGGGCGGCCAGCGCCAACGTGTCGCAATGGGTCGCGCCATCGTTCGCCAGCCGGCAGCATTCCTGATGGACGAGCCGCTCTCGAACCTCGACGCGAAACTGCGGGTTCAGATGCGCGCGGAGATCGCAGCGCTCCAGCGCGAGCTTGCAGTTACCACGGTCTACGTGACCCACGATCAAGTTGAGGCGATGACGATGGGCGACCGGGTCGCCGTGCTCAAAGACGGATACCTCCAGCAGGTCGACACGCCGCAGAATCTGTATGACCGCCCTGACAACGTGTTTGTCGGTGCGTTCATCGGGTCGCCCTCGATGAACCTCTACGAGGGGCGAGCCGACATTTCTGGCGATGGCGGCAGCGTCACGTTCGGTTCGCACACGATCGGTCTTGACGAGCACGTACTCGCAGCGCGGCCGGGTCTCAAGGGATACGACGGCAAGCCGGTCATCGTCGGTATCCGCCCGGAAGACTTCGAAGATGCTGCGATGGTTGACGGCGCACCTGAGAACCGACGCCTGACATCCAAAGTGTCGCTGATTGAGTCGCTCGGTTCGGAGGTCATGGTGCACTTCCGGTTGGATGCCAAGACCGTTGATTCAGGTGACCCTGATGCTGTCGAGGAGTCGACGAGCGGGAACGCAGCGAATGCTGTTGGACGCTTCAATCCGCGTTCGAGAGCCCGCATCGGTGAGAACATCGACATTGCCGTGGCTATAGAGAACGTCCACTTCTTCGACGCTGAGACCCGCAAAGCTATTTGGTCCTGAAGCTCGCCTCGCCGAGTTGAGGAAGAGGACCGCTGCGCAATTCTGTTTGATCGCCTGCAGTCGACAGGACGGTGCGATGGTCAGTGCGTAAATCGGGGTTTGATCGGCGCGTGCGCGAGTTTCGGCAGCACATGCTCGGCAAACAAGTCGCATTCGGCGGCATGGGTGTACCCGGACAGGATGAATGCGCCGATCCCTACGCCTTGGTATGCCTGCAGCTTGGCGGCTACCTGATCCGGATTGCCGACAATCGCTGCGCCGGCGCCGCTTCGGGCCCGGCCGACGCCTGTCCACAGGTTGTCTTCGACGAAGCCGTCATCAGCGGCGCCTTCGCGGAGCGCTGCTTGACGGGCCACACCGAATGAGGCGGCGTCGAGCGACTTGTTGCGGATTGCATCGCCGGTATCGGCGTCGAGCTTCGACACCAGGTGCTCGGCTGCGGCGCGCGCCTCGGCTTCGGATTCGCGCACGATCACGTGGGCGCGAAGACCGTAGATGAGCTCGCGGTTGTAGCGCTCGGCGGCCAACGTCGTCATTTCGTTCACCGTGTCGCCCACTGCGGCAACGGTGTCAGGCCAGGTCAGGAAGACGTCCGACTCGGCGGCTGCGACGTCCTTGGCCGCCGGAGAGAATCCGCCGAAGTAGAACGGGGGAGACGTGGCGCCCTCGACGATCCGTGGCGGGTCAAGTTCGAGATCGACGAACTCTCCGTCAAAGTCGACAGCCTGACCGTTGAGCAATTGACGCAGGACCTGCATCCATTCCCGAGTGCGCTGGTAACGCGGTGCGGAGTCAAGCGCTTCACCCGGGATGTCGGAGCTGATGATGTTGATGCAGAGCCGGCCGCCAGCCATCTGATCGATGGTGGCCAGCTGACGGGCGAGCTGGGGGAGATGCATCTCGCCCATTCGAACGGCCAGCAGCAGGTTGATCTGGTCGGTCTGTGTGGCTATACCGGCGGCAAAGGCCGTCGAATCGATGCCGAGCGTGTAGCCAGAGGGCAGCAGCACGTTGTCGAAGCCGTTGCGATCCGCTGTCTGCACGATGTTCGAGCAGTGCATCCATGAGCTGGCGAGTGCAGGGTCGGGCTGGCCGAGGAACTCGTAGTCGTCGTCGCACAGAGCGCTGAACCAGGAGATTTCGGGAATGGTTGGATCGGTGATCGAACTCATGGCAGGGGGACCCCTTCAGATGCTTGGACGATGGCGTAGACGTCGCTGCGGTCGATTTGGACGGCGAGCGCGCGGACAGTGTCGGTGATGCGATCGATGTTCTGGGATCCGACGATGGCGATCGGCCGCGACGGGTGCGCGAGCACGAATGCCATCGCGATATGGCTGCGGTCGACTCCTTCGCGCTCAGCGAGTCGATCGAGTTCGGCGAGCAACTCGGGAGCGACACCATCGCCGGTGGCGAGTGACCCGCCAGCGAGTGGGCTCCATGCCATGGGGGTGATACCGAGCTGCATGCACTGGTCGAAGGTGCCATCGCGCATTGGGTACAGGCGGCGAGCGGAAAACTCGGGCTGGTTGGTCGCAATGGGGAAGTCGAGGTGTGCTTGCAGCGCTGCGACTTGGGCCGGGGTGTGGTTGGAGACTCCGACCTCTCGGATCTTGCCAGCGACGCGCAATTCGGTGAGCGTCGCAGCGACATCTGCTGGGTGGGCGTAGAGGTCAGGCCGATGGATCTGGTACAGATCGATCACGTCGACACCCATTCGCGTGAGCGACGCTTCACATGCAGTCCGGAGGTAGGCAGGCGACGAGTCGTAGGGGAGTGGCGGCAGGATGCCGCCTTTGGTCGCGAGCACCATGCGGTCGCGCAACCCCGGTGCCCCGGCGAGCACGGAGCCGAGGATTTCCTCGACCTGGCCGAAGCCTGTGCCACCCCAGTCGAAGCCGTAGACGTCCGCGTTGTCGACGAGGTTCATTCCAGCGTCCAACGCTGCTTCGAGGACTCGCCGAGCAGTGGCAAGATCGGTGTTCGTGTATCGCCAGAGCCCAAAAGACAGCGGTCCGACGTTGGCGAGCGATCCGAGCGAGCGAGGAGAAGAATCGACCAGAGTTGTCACACGGCCAACCTACCCATCCGAGGAGTCACCCGAGGCGGGTCGAACGTACTCTTCTGCACCCGTTCTTGCCGCGAGAAGTTTTGGCCTCGGAAAGAAGTGCTCTTTGCCGTTACCCCTTGACAGATCCGGCCAGGAGTCCGCGGACGAAGAAGCGTTGCAGTGCGAAGAATACGACCAAGGGGAAGAACGCTTGCACGAATCCGGCGGCGGGCAGCAGATGCTCGTTCCGTCCAAAGTCCCCGGCCAGGTTGGCGATGAGGATCGTGGTTGGGCGGGCGTCCGGGTTGGTGCCGGCGAACGTGTTTGCGATAAGGAAATCGTTCCACGTCCACAGGAACTGGAAGATTGCGAATGCGGCTAGGACGGGCACCGAGAGCGGCAACACGAGTCGCCAGAAGATGGTGAAGTGGTCGGCGCCGTCGATGCGTGCGGCTTCGAACAGATCCTTGGGGAGCCCGGAGATGTAGTTGTGCAACAAGAAGATGGCGAACGGCAGCGCGAAGCCGCAGTGTGCAATCCAGACCGCCGTGGTGGTGTTCACCAAGTCGAGGTCTGGGAGGATCGTGATCGTTTTGTCGATGATTGGCAGGGTGAGGTGGGCACCACCGACGAAAAGTTGGAGCAGCGGGATGAGTGCCACCTGCAGCGGAATCGCGAGCAGTGACACCGTTGCAATAAACAGCCCCTTGCGGCCTCTGAAGTCGATCCATGCGAAGCCGTACGCAGCGAAGGCGGCAACAGCGATGGGAATGATCGTGGCGGGAATCGTGATGGCGAACGAGTTCAACAGTGAGTCACCGAGTGAGCCTGACGCCGAGGCGCCAAAGACTGTGTCGTAGTTCTCAAAGGTCCACTCGGTTGGGTTGAGTCCTGTCCACCAACCACTCGAACGTTGATCATCTCGGGTTCGGAGACCGCTGATGAGCAGACCGACAGTGGGCGTCGCCCACACCACCACGATGAACCACAGCACGACTCTGGGGATGGCTCGGAAACCATCCATGAAGCGGCTGATGACGCCTCCGTTATGGAGCGTCGACTCGGCGGCCGTGTCTTCGGCGAGCTTGATTTCGGACATGTCAGTCCTCCCTCTGCATGCGGCGGATGTTGAGGACCATGACGGGCATCACTGAGATGAAGATCAGCATTGCCAGCGCGGCCCCTCGACCCGTATTTGCAGCGTTGAAGGCCTGGTTGAACATGTCGTTGGCCAACACCTGGGTACCGAAGTTTGAATTTGTCATCACTTTCACGACGTCGAAGACCTTCATCACGAGCACGATGATCGTTGTCACGACGACGCCGATGGTCGGGGCAATCTGCGGGAGTGTGACCCTCCAGAACACCTGTGATGTCGTTGCTCCATCAACGCGTGCTGCTTCGAGCACATCGTCAGGAACGGCCTGGATTGCTGCGGACAGAATCACCATGGCGAAGCCCGTCTGGATCCAGATCAACACGACCATCAGGAAGATGTTGTTGTAGGGCGATTCCTGAATGAAGTTGATCGGGCTGCCGACGACGTTGCCTGCGGGGTTCGTCTCGAAGCCGCCGACGCCACCTCCGATGATGCCCCAGTAGCGGACCAGGAACCAGCCGAGGAGCAGGCTGGCGATGGTCGGAACCGCGGCGGCGCCGTACTCCTTGCGCTGGACGGCCTTAACGACGGCGGTCAACAAGGCTGCGAAACACAGTGAGACGAAGAAACCAACGATAATTCGCTGTGCATTGCCGCCGAGCTGCGCCCAGGCCCAGGCGGCACCCCACAGGGCAAACGGTGCAAGAACGACGATGGCGAGCGCCCGTGCCCACTGCTTCTTCGTGATGGCAGTTAAGACCATCGCCAGGGCGGTGAGCCCAAGAATGAAAATCAGCAGCGTCGCCGCGACACCCCGGCCCGTGCTCAGTCGCCCGAGCCCGACCCAGAGTGCGTTGAGGACGCCGGTCTGCTCCTTCGACGAATCGCGGGCGACGTACATGAATCGCCAGATGACCGATGCGCCGACGAGCGAGATGGCCATCGGCATGAAGATCAGTGACTTAGCGGCCTTTTCGAACTTGGCACCGTCGGCCAGCACAGCAACTGCCAGTCCGAGGCTCGTTGAGACGAGGGTGACGACGAGAACCCACCAGAGGTTGTTGACGATCGTGCCGCGACTGGTCGTGAAGAATGCGAATGCCAAGAACATCCCGCCGAGCACAAGCGGTCCGAGGCTCGGGCTGCCCAGCTCGACCCATTTGCCGGTGCGATCTTTCATCTTCTTGCCAACCGAAATGAAGATGACGACCAGGATGAGGCCGATGCGCATCGGCCAGTTGAAGAAGGCGTCCCAGAATCCCGACAGATCAAGTGACGTCGTGTCGGTGAACGTCTCGATGTAGTTCTCGAACCACACGAGGTCTTCGCTGTCGCGGTCGAAGAACGACAAGTACAGCGTCCGGATGGCGGGAATGACGAGCATTGTGGTCAGGAACAACACGGCTGGCCCGATGAAGATGATCGGCCGGGCACGCCGATCGACCTCGTTGCGGTCGGCCGCCGTCGCTGGAGCCGTCATGCCGATGCGAGCACCGATGACCGCGGCAGGAAGAACCGAAGCGACGACGGCCCAACCGACGCTGCCCGTTCCGAGGTCGACTGCACCGAAGCTGCCGATGAGCCAGCCGATTGCTCCGCCGTTCATGGCACCGCCGAGCGGTGGATGTTGCCGGAGTACTGAAATGCCTGCGCCAAGGGCGGCGAAGGCCGCCGTCCAGATCAGCGTGACGACGATGTCGGTTTCGGGCCGAACCGATTCCTGGAGAAGCGCGCCGATGATTGCGCCCGCTGTCCCGAAACCGAGCGTGCCAAGGGCGATGCGCGGAGTCCTTTCGGTGAGCCCGCTAAGGAAGAAACCAACCGCGGCAATGATGCCGCCGATGACCAATGGCAACCAGATCCAGTTCACCAGATCGCTGAAGAATTCGCCATTGCCTCCGTCGTTGGTGAGACGGTTGCCAGAGATGATGCCGGTGATTGCGAAGGCGGTGAGTCCGAAACGCGCGGCGTTGAATGCAGCCCACCGCTTGGTTGCCTGATCGAAGAGGAGGTTGGCCCCAATCCAGAGGCCGCCGGTGATCGCGACGGCGGCAACGGCAAGGATGATGGTGCTGCGAATCTTGGGGACGAAGATGAAGCCGTAGGCGAGCGAGACGGCAATAATGCCCATGGCAATCCGGCCGGCGAGTATTCGCGCCGGGCTGAGTTCATTGGGATCTTGAGCGACAGCGCTGTCACCTGCTGGCGCTGTCGGCGTCTCCGAGTCGGTTGCTTCGAGCGTTGTCACGCAGTTCCCCTAATCTGACGCCGTCATCAGATGATGATGTCATGTGTTGTCTTCCCCGGTAACCAGAACGGGACGCTGACATCGCTGTCAGCGTCCCGCTCATGGTGTCACATCAAGTTGATGTGTAGTTATTTTGTCTGCAGTTGCAGATCAGCTCGGCCATGACGCTTCGATGGCGTCAGCGGCTTCCTGTGCTGTCTTGTCACCGTTAACCGCAGCGGTGCCTTCTGTCCAGAACGTGCCGGCGCCGACTTCGGCGGGCATCAGGTCAGAGGCATCGAAGCGGACAATGGCTGCGCTGGCGAGAATGTCGAGGAACGACTTCTCGAGCGGCTGGTACAGGCTGAGGTCCTGTCCATTGGCTGCTGACAGGAATCCGGAGAGAGCGAGACCGCCACCCTTCAGTTCCTGCTGCTTTACCTGACGGGCCTCGGCGTATTCAGGCGTCGAGATCCAGGCCAACAAGGAATGCACATTCGGATCCTCGTTGAAGGCAGCTCCCAGGATTCCTGCACCCAGCACCGGAGCGTCGCCGTTGATGTCCGGGAAGTAGAACACGTCGACTGCCCCAGGGGTGCCATCAGCGAAGGCGGTACCTTCGGGAATGAAAGCTGTATAGAACGACGCCTGGCGGTGCATGAAGCAGTCGCCATCGACCAGCGGCTGACCGTTGTCCTGGAATGCGGTCGCAGCAATGGTGCCACTGTTCGCAAAGACGTTCTCTTCAGCGAAGATTCCGAGGACGGTGTCCATCGAGTCAACAATGCGGGGATCGTTGAATGGGATCTCGTGGTCAACCCACTGGTCGTAGACGTCCGGGCCGTGCTGGCGAAGGACCATGTCCTCAACCCAGTCGGTATAGGTCCAGCCGGTGGCCTGGCCGGACTCAATGCCGACGCAGAGTGCCTTGGGTCCGCCGTCAGCGGTGATCTGATCGACCAGTGCCGTGAACTCATCGAACGTGGTGGGCACGGTGTAGCCAGCTTCCTCAAACTTGTCGGGCTGGTACCAGACGAGAGACTTCAGGTTGGCTGAGCCGGGCACGCCGTACTGGACTCCGTCGACGTTGCCGAAGGCATTCCATGCGTCGGGCCAGTTGGCTGCAGTGGCGGCGGCTGCATCGTCATTGAGCGGCTTCAGCACGCCATCGCGGGCGAAGCCGGCAAGCTTGCCGGGCTGCGGGAAGAACGAAATGTCGGGCGGGTTGCCACCCTCGACCTGGGTGTTGACGTTGGCTTCCCAGTCGGCGTCGCCGATGTAGGTGACTTCGACGCCGTTTTCGGCGCCCCAGACGTCAAGGCCGGCCTGGATTCCACCGACTTCGCTCTCGTCTCGCTCGGGTCCGGTGACAGTGATCTCGGTCTTGCCTTCGGCCGGAGCCTCGGTGGCTGCGGTTGTGTCTTCGCTGCTGCCCGCGTCACCATCGTCATCGCTACCGCATGCTGCGGCAACGAACGAAAGTGTAATCGGGACAGCTGCCAGCTTGAGCCAGCGCTTGTTCATAGGGCCTCCCCCTGAAGGTTTGTGGAACGTCGCGAAAGCCGCGACAATGAAAACGCTTACATAATTGGGCTCGGCAGTCAAGTCTCCCAGCGCAAATTTCCGACTCAGATCTGACCGGTGCGTCCCGTGGATCCCCGAACGACGAGCTCGACTGGTGCCACGATCTCGTGAGCATCTTCCGGTATCGGGCTCGCGGCGTCGAAGGTGATGATCTGGTGCTCATCTTGTTGCATCGCGTCGATCAGCAACCTTGCTGCCTCCGCGCCGTGACTCGCGACCGATTGGCGAATGGTAGTGAGGTCAACGACGCGTGCGAACTCGTGGTCATCGACGCCGATGATTGATACGTCTCGACCGGGCACCAGTCCATGGTGGTTGAGTTCCATGATTGCCCCAAAGGCCATTTCGTCTGACATCGAAAACACCGCGGTCGGCGGCTCATGGCGATTGAGCAGCGCGGCCATTGCCTCCTGCCCGCCGTCGACACCGAAATTGCCGCGCTCGAGGAGGTCGTCATCGAATGCCAAGCCGTGACTGGCGAGCGCGCCGACGAAGCCGCAGTGGCGGAGCGAAGGCACATCGGAACTCAACGGGTTGTCGTTCTGCGCACCGATGATCCCGAAGCGTTCGTGGCCGAGCCCGATGAGATGGTCGGCGGCAAGTCGCCCCACCATCTCATTGTCGATCTGCACGCTCGGATGGCCGGCCGTTCGGTTTCCGATACTGGCCAACGCGACGCCGCGTTGCGTGATCGACGTGGCCTGGTCGGGGGTGACGACGACGTCGATGACCACGAGGCCATCGGTGCGTCGCTCAAGGAGGTACTGCTCGCTCAGGATGCGGCTGAGATCCTTCTGGCTGCCGACGCCGACAATGAGGACGTCGTATCCGGCTTCAGCGCACACTGTCTCGGCTCCGGCCACCACGGTGGAGAAGTACCAGCCGCTGAGATTGGGGATGACCATCGTGACGGTCCTCGTCGTTCCAGCGGCCAGCCGGGATGCAGCCGGATCGGCCGAATAGCCCAGGCGTTCTGCCACGGCAACGACATGGTGGCGCGTTGCGATTGCCACGTTGGGAAGCGCGCGCATCGCTCGGCTGACGGTCGCGACCGAGACGCCTGCTTCGGAGGCAACGTCTTGAATCGTTGGGCGCTTGTTGCGCGTTGTGTCGTTCGTGGTCCCCATGTCCCGCTCCCTGGCGTCGCTCTAGTGTAAGCGCTTACACAAAGCTGAGATGACGTGGACGGCAAGTCTGCGCGACGATGGCGTTCTCATGAACGCTTCTGCTGCGACTGCCCGTCATGCGATCTCGTTGATCGACCTGACCGACTTGTCCGACGACCATGCCCCCGATGGCATTGATGCGTTGTGCGCCCGCGCCGCGGAATATGGCACAGCGGCAGTGTGCGTGTGGCCCGAATACGTCGCGCGTTGCGTGGAGTTGCTCGACGGTTCCGATGTGGGCATTGCGACGGTCGTCAATTTCCCCAAGGGCAATCAACAGACCGGCGTTGTGCTCGATCAGACCTTGACAGCGCTGTCGGACGGAGCGACGGAAATCGATGTCGTACTGCCGTACAAAATGTTCCGCAATGGCGACGTCAAACCGACGGCGAGCCTGATCGAGGCGGTCGGCGACATCATTGCCCCGCCCGGCGTACTCAAGGTCATTCTCGAGACCGGCGAACTCGACGACGAGGCGATCCGCGGTGCAGCCGAGCTAGCGGTCGGTCTCGGTGCCGACTTCATCAAGACCTCGACCGGCAAGACCGATGTCAGCGCGACCCTCGGTGCTGCCCGAATCATGCTCGAGGTGATCGCTGCCACCGATCGCACCGTTGGCCTCAAGCCATCTGGCGGTATCCGGACCTACGACGACGCCGTCGCGTACCTCGACCTGGCGGCGGAGATGATGGGACCGGAGTGGGCGACGCCGTCGACCTTCCGCTTCGGGGCATCCGGCCTCCTCGATGCGCTGCTGGCCGAGATCGTCGCCGACCGCTAAAGAGCAGTGCTCGCGAGCTCGGCCGACAGCATTCAATCGGCCAGGCGAGGCCCGGACTGAGGCGACGAAATTGCGCCCTCGGTAGGATTCGAACCTACGACACCTGGTTCCGGAAACCAGTGCTCTATCCCCTGAGCTACGAGGGCGGGGTGTTCAAGTTACTCGGGCAAGCTACCGGGCATTGCTCGTCGCTCCAGCGGAATCGCCTGCCTTTTCGACCGGTCACGACGTGGCGGAACTCACCGCCATGAGCCGGTCGTCAGGGCGGAGCGCACCGATCTTCGGATTGTCGAATGCAAGCCGTCGTCCATCTCGAACCACTTCGAGCACACGTACGTGGGCGGGAGCGACATGGACACCGTCGATCACAATCGGAGCAACCTCGACGATTTCCAGATCGGCGCCAGCCTCCAGCAGGTCGTCGATCACATCGAGCGCCTGGGGAGTCCGTGTTGCGATACCAACCAGGCGCCCAACGGCTGCAGCCTGGTCGATGGCTGAGTCGGCGCCGCTCTGACGGAGCAGGTGGAGGTTCTCGCGATCGCGCACCGTGGCGACGATCCGCGCGTTCGGGTTGAGTTCGCGCGCGGTCAGCGTGATCAGCACCGCGGTGTCATCTCGATTCGGGGTGACGACCACGGACTCGACGCGATCGATTGCGGCCTGCTTGAGCACCGACACTTTGGAGGCGTTGCCGGTAATCGCGATGAAGCCGTCCTGGCTGGCCAACGCAAGCGCCTGCTCGTCGATGTCGACCACCGCAATCTCGATCATCTTGACGCCTTGCGCGACGAGCGCGCGTGCGGCGGCGCGTCCCGTCGATCCGTATCCGCAGATCAGGTGGTGATGGTTCACGGTTCGTCTCCATTGTTGGGTCTGCAGCAGCGTGCGTGACCGCTCGGTCAGCACTTCGACGGTCGTGCCGACGACGAGGATCAGGAAGAGGATGCGGGCGGGGGTGATCAGGAGTAGGGCCGCCAGGCGAGTTGAGGGTGTGACGGCGCTGATGTCGCCGTAGCCGGTGGTTGTGACGGTGACCGACGCGTAGTACAGCGCGTCGATCAGGCCCAATTCGCCGCCTGCAGAATCGGTGTAGCCGTTGCGGCCGATCAGGACGACCATCGCAATGAAGACCAGGAGCCCGAGGGCAAATCCGATTCGCCGTCCGATGGCGGCGAGCGGTGCTCGCGGGGATGAGGGCAGTCGAACCAAGTCGACCGGATCCCGAGCGGAACCGCGACCGAACCTCATCGTGGACACCGACTCATCACCGACGAGGCTAGTGCCCGTCAAGGATCGCAGAGCCAGCACGAGTCTGCGATGGGATCCGTCGACTGAGCATTCCGCGCCGAATGATCAGGGGACGAGCGGCTTGCATCGGGCACAATGGACGGCGCATGTCCGATCCACTCGCCTCACTCTCGACGCTGCTTGCACCGTTGTTCGCCGATCTCAATGGCGGTGCACCTGCTGATCCAACCGTGCGACCGTCTGACCGAGCCGACGCCCAAATCAACGGCGCGCTCGCGTTGGCGAAGCGGTTGGGGGCGAACCCGCGTGATCTGGCGCAACAGGTCGTCGACTCGGGCGTCCTGACCGATGTCGCCACCGACCTCGAGGTGGCAGGTCCGGGCTTCATCAATGTCACCTTCTCGTCGTCCTTTCTCGAGTCACAGCTCGCAGCAGTGGTCGGCGACGGCCGGCTTGGCGTCGAGCCTGCCTCCGACTCGAAGATCGTGGTCGTCGACTACTCGGCGCCGAACGTCGCGAAGGAGATGCACGTCGGCCACTTGCGTTCGACCGTGATCGGTGACTCGCTCGTTCGGCTCCACGAGTTTCTCGGGCACACAGTGATCCGCGAGAACCACATCGGCGACTGGGGCCGGCCGTTCGGCATGCTCATCGAACACCTGCTTGACCTCGGCGAGGACGTGGCGAGCGACGGGTTGTCGCAGGGCGATCTCGATGGCTTCTACAAAGAGGCCAATGCGAAGTTCAAGGACTCTGAAGAATTTCAGGAGCGCGCCCGGGCCAGGGTGGTGCTGCTGCAAGGGGGCGACGAAGCAACGCTGGTGCTGTGGCGTCGCCTTGTCGAGATGTCCAACGCCTACTTCAACCGGGTGTACACCAAGCTTGATGTCCTCCTCACCGACGACGATCTGGCGGGGGAGAGTCGTTACCAGCCACTGATGGAAGGTGTGTACGGACGACTCGAGACCGCCGGCTTGCTGCACGAAGACGCCGGTGCGATGGTGGTGTACCCACCGGGCTTCAAGAACCGCGATGGCGACCCACTTCCGATGATTGCGAAGTCGCAGACCGGTGCGTTCATGTATGCGACCAGCGACCTGGCGTGTGTGGTCGATCGTGTCGAGCGGCTCGACGCCGATCTGATGTTGTATGTCATCGGAACACCGCAGGCACAGCACTTGCAGATGGTGTTCGAGGTGTGTCGAATGGCTGGCTGGTTGACGGAGCCGACCGAAGCGGTGCACGTCGGGTTCGGCAATGTGTTGGGCGAGGACCGAAAGATGATGCGCAGCCGGGCCGGCGACTCGGTCAAGCTCGCCGACCTGCTCGATGAGGCGGTCGAGCGCGCCGCAGCCGCGATCGCTGAGAAGAACCCCGACATCGTGCCCGAGGAGCGGCTCGTCGTGGCCAACATGGTCGGTATCGGAGCCTTGAAGTACGCCGACCTGTCCACCGAACGCATCAAGGACTACGTGTTCGACTGGGATCGGATGCTCGCCTTCGAGGGCAACACCGGCCCGTACCTGCAGTACGCGCATGCTCGGATCTGTTCGATCTTCCGCCGTGCCGGCATCGACCGGGCATCGGTGCGGTCGGCACACATCACCCTGGACCAGCCGCAGGAGCGAGCGCTGGCGATGCGCCTGCTCGCCTATCCGTCGGCGATCGACACCACGCTCGACTCGTATAGCCCGCACAAACTCTGCACGTACGTGTACGAGCTGGCGTCCGACTTCTCGTCGTTTTACCAGGAGTGCCCGATCCTCAAGTCGGATGAGCCGGTGCGCAGAAGTCGCCTGGCCCTCGCTGACCTCACGGCACGAGTGCTCGAACACTCACTCGGCCTGCTCGGCATCACCGCTCCGGAGCAGATGTGATGATCTTCACCCCCACCCACACGGGACAACGTCATCAGGTCGTTCGCGCGCGCGGGGATCGACGATGAGCGCGATTCCGATGCAGTTGCTGTCCGATAACGCGACGGTCGGCCCCGACGGAAACTTGAGCGTCGGGGGATGTTCGATCGCGGAGATCGCTGCGGAGTACGGCACGCCAGTGTTCGTGTACGACGAAGCGCACCTTCGGGCTCGTTGCCAACAGGCGGTTGCCGCGTTCGGTCACCAACAGGTCGTGTACGCCACTAAGGCGTTCCTGTGCAAAGCAATGGCTCGGCTCGTGTACGACGAGGGGCTCCTGCTCGACGTTGCGTCGGGTGGCGAACTGGCCGTCGTACTGGCTGCCGGTGTGCCCGCCAACGTGTGCACACTGCACGGCAACAACAAGTCGATGACGGAACTGCGCGAGGCGATCACGGCAGGAGTGCGGCACATCATCGTCGACTCGTTTGACGAACTCGACCGCCTCGACGTCCTTGCTGCCGAACAGTTGGGACCGGTTCCGAAGGTGCTGCTGCGGATCACCCCTGGCGTGTCGGCGCACACGCACGAATTCATCGCGACCGGTCAAGACGACTCGAAGTTTGGCTTCAACCTCGGCAACGGCGATGCGCTCAAAGCCGTCGACCGAGCGCGTCGATCGACGTCAGTCGAACTCGTCGGTGTGCACTGTCACATCGGTTCGAACGTGTTCGAGGCGTCATCGTTTGCGAAGGCAGCGGCAGTCATGGCCGATTTCGCCGTCCCGCTCGACCTTCCCGAGCTGGTGCTCGGTGGTGGCCTCGGCGTCGCATACATCGAGGGCGAAGAAGCGCCAACGATCGCGCACTGGGGCAACGTGCTGCTCGATGCCTGCCAGGCACTTGGCGTGCGCTCGAAAGTCAGCGTGGAACCAGGCCGAGCGATTGCCGCAGCCGCGGCGATGACCGTGTACAGCGTCGGCACCGTCAAACACATCCCAGGTGTCCGCACCTACATCTCGGTCGACGGCGGGATGAGCGACAACCCCCGACCCGTCTTGTACGGATCCGGCTACGAGTCCTTCCTGCCCCGAGCCGTCACCGACGAGCGGGCCATGACCGCTCGATTGGTCGGCAAGCACTGCGAATCTGGCGATGTCTTATCGTTCGCGGCGCAGTTGCCGGCCGACACCGCAGTGGGTGACCTCCTCGCCATGCCGGTCACTGGTGCCTACGGCCACTCGATGGGCTCCAACTACAACAAGATCACGCGCCCGCCAGTCGTATTCGCGGCCAACGGCGATGCGCGCCTTGTCGTGCGTCGCGAGACCTACGACGATCTGCTCCGCGCGGACATCGGCTAAAACGCCCCTCCCCGAAAATTGGAATCAGCATGACGAAGTGGATCAACACCATCCTCAACCTGCTCAAGCAGATCCAAACAGCGCAGAAGGAGCGCGAGCGAGGAACGGGTAAAACGGTCCGGAAGCCGGCGCCTCGGACTCGGCGGGTCGAGCCAGACGTTCGTATCGAGTACTCGCCCGACCTCGACGGCGATCCCGACCCGGGTGAGGTCGTGTGGACCTGGGTGCCCTACGAGGACGATCCGAATCAGGGCAAGGATCGGCCAGTCGTCATCATCGGACGGATCGGTGACGACCTGGCTGGCGTGCAGTTGACCTCAAAAGACAAGCAGCGGGGTGAACACATTGCCGTTGGCAGCGGCGCCTGGGACCCGAAGCGGCGTCCGAGTTTCGCGAAGGTGGATCGGCTGCTCACCATCGACCCGGACGACGTGCGTCGGGAAGGAGCGGTCCTCGACGAGAACCGCTTCAACGACGTCGTCGGCAACGTCGACAAGTATCACGACATCGTGCGGCGCTGAGGTTGTTGCCGGCGACGTCGGCGATCCATCGGTCCCCAACTAGGTTGCGGACATGAGTACACGACCCCTGCAGCAAGTCAACGCGTCCACTCGGAGCGTCCTCGCTGACGTCACGTCCGATCAGATGCAGAACCCGACCCCGTGTGCGTCCTGGGACGTCGCCGGTCTGATCAACCACCTCGTTGGTGCCCAGCACTTCTTTGCTGCTGGCATCAAGGGCCAGCCTCCGATTGGCGCCGACAGCGACTTTGCGGCGGGTGACTACCTTGCCGCGTACGACGAGGCCACCGCTGCGCTCGTTGCCTGCTTCGAAGCAGACGGCGTCATGCAGAGCACGGTCAAGATGCCATTCGGTGAAATGCCGGCGGCGGCCGTGATGGGCCTGGCGATGAACGACACCTTCACGCATGGGTGGGACCTCGCCAAGGCGACCGGTCAGTCGACCGATATCGCGCCCGAGCTTGCCGCTCAGATTCTCGATCAGGCGAAGTCGTCGATCCGGGAAGGCTTCCGAGGCGAAGAGGGATCGGCACCGTTTGGTCTTGAGCGCGAGTGCCCCGACGGTGCAAGCGCCGCGGACCAGCTTGCAGCATTCCTCGGTCGCGACGTCGCCTGACGCGATGCCCCGCTCCGCGGGTTAGGCCGACCTCGGTTTGATGCCGCGCCTGCCCATCAAGTCGAGCAGTCGTTCAGCGAGCGGCGCGTCATCGTGGACGGTGCCGCTGGGGCCGTCTCCAAAGACGCCGAGCTGCGCAATGATCGGGGCCATCGGGGCAGTGTCGTCCCAGACGCGTTGCACCGCATCGGCGGGCAGCTGCTCGTCGGCACCGATCGCGCGGGCGAGGTCCCAGCGGTGAATGAGGAGGTCGCCAATTCGGAGGCCCAGCAGCTGCTCTGCGGGCATGTCGCCTGCAGGGTGCTGACAGGTGAGGTTCTCGAGATCGACCTCGTCGAACGCTTCGCGCTGCGCGGCCAAAGCGGCGTCGACCGCGCCCAGCGGGTCGGTGCCAACGAAGTCGGTGGCAAGGAGGCCAATCGCCTCAATGCGTGAGGCGCCCCCGACCAGCGACGTTGCCATCTGACTGCCACCGACCACATGTCCGATGAGTTCGAGCACCGTCCAGTCGGGGCAGGGAGTCGGAAGGTTCCACTGCTCAGGCGTCACGATGCTGACGACATCGCGAAACTCGTTGCTGACCGTCTGGAGCAGGTCGGACGCGCTCGTCATCGGTGGCACGGTACCGGCATTGGCAGGGCACGCCGATGTGGCGTGCGCCGTTCGGCAACGCACCCTGATCGGATCGATCGCAGCCAGTAGCCTCAGGCCCGTGACCAGCGAAGCAACGTCTTTCAAGATCGGGGTGCTCGGCTGCGGCAACGTGGGCGCTGCCCTCGTCGACCTCGTCGCCACCCAGCGCGTGAGCGTGTTCGAGCGCACGGGCATTGACCTCGAAGTCACGCGAGTCGCAGTGCGCAACATGTCCGCGCCGCGTGACGTCGACCTCGCCGAGGGTGTCCTGACACGCGATGCCATGGCCGTGGTCACCGATCCGGATGTCGACATCGTTGTGGAATCGATCGGCGGCATCGAGCCGGCCCGCGAGTTGATCCTCGCGGCACTTGCGCACGGCAAACCGGTGGTGACTGCCAACAAGGAACTGCTTGCAAACGTCGGTGCCGAGCTCTACACCGCCGCCGACGCAGCGGGTCGTGACCTGCTGTTCGAAGCAGCGGTCGCTGGCGGCATTCCGGTGATGCGGGCGTTGCGCGAAAGTTTGCACGGTGAGCCGATCACCCGCGTGCTCGGCATCATCAACGGCACGACTAACTACATCCTCACCAAGATGACCGACGCGGTGGAGAGCGGCGGAGACGCTGACTACGGCGCAGCGTTGAAGGATGCGCAGAGCCTCGGCTACGCCGAACGCGACCCCACAGCAGACGTCGAGGGCTATGACGCCGGCGCCAAGGCAGCCATCATCGCCACCGTCGCGTTCGGTAAGAAGGTCGTGGCAGGCGACGTCTACCACCAAGGCATCAGCGAGATCACCGCCTCCGAAATCGCAATCGCTCGACGCCTGGGCTACGTGGTCAAGTTGCTCGGCATCGTCGAGCGCGACAGCGCCAGTGGTGAGATCAGCGTGCGTGTGCACCCCACGATGGTTCCTGACCATCATCCACTCGCCACCGTCCGGGACAGCTTCAACGCCGTCTTTGTTGAAGGCGACTACGTCGACAGCCTGATGTTTTACGGCCGAGGTGCGGGCGGCGCCCCGACCGCCAGTGCGGTGTTCGGCGATGTGGTCGATGCAGCCATCAACCTGCGAGCGGGCACGCATGGTTCGCTCGGCGAGCTCGGCAAGGCGACGATTCGCCCGATCGACGAGACGTCGGCTGAGTACCTGCTCGGCCTCGACGTGGCGGACCAGCCTGGCGTACTCCACGCGGTCACTGGCGTCTTCGCCAAGCACGGGGTGAGCATTCGGGTTGCCGAGCAGGAAGGCAACGGGCCCGATGCGCGGCTGGTTTTCATCACCCACGATGCGCTGGAGAAGCATGTGCAAGCCACGGTGCGCGAGCTCAACGAACTCGATGTCGTGCTCAAGGTCGGTGGCCTGCTGCGCGTGATTGGCGACTGAGCGTGCGTTACGTCTCGACTCGCGGATCGGCTCCCGATCTCGGCTTCAACGACGTGTTGCTGGCAGGCCTCGCCACGGATGGCGGCCTGTACATGCCTGAGTCGTGGCCGGCCCTGCAACCATCCCGAGGCGCCAGAACGTACGTCGAGCGTGCGGTCGAGGTGATGTTGCCGTTCGTCACCCCTGACATCGACGAGATCACCCTGACCCACCTGTGTACCGAGGCCTATTCGACCTTTCGGCACCCGGCAATCACACCGCTGGTGCAGATCGATCATCGTCACTGGGTGCAGGAGCTGTTCCACGGTCCGACCCTTGCGTTCAAGGATGTGGCGTTGCAGTTGGTCGGCAAGCTGTTCGATCACGTCCTGTCGGCTCGAGGCGAGCGGGTCACCATCGTCGGGGCAACGAGTGGCGATACCGGTTCGGCCGCCATTGACGGCGTGTCGGGCTGCGCCAACGTCGACATCGTGATTCTGTATCCGTTGGGTCGGACCAGTGATGTGCAGCGCAAGCAGATGACCACGGTTGATGCGCCCAACGTCCACACCGTCGCAGTCGAGGGCACCTTCGATGACTGCCAAGACCTGGTGAAGGCCATGTTCAACGATGTCGACTTCCGGACTCGGAACCAGCTGTCGGCCGTCAACTCGATCAACTGGGCTCGGGTCATGGCCCAGACCGTCTACTACGTCACCGCCTCTGAAGCATTTGCCACGGCTCCCACGTTCAGTGTTCCCACCGGCAACTTTGGCAACGTGCTTGCGGGGTGGATTGCACGCGAGATGGGTGCGCCGATTCGTGACTTCATCATCTCGTCGAATACCAACGACATCCTCACTCGGTTTGTCAACGACCACGACATGACCGCTCGCGGTGTGGTCCCGACGTTGAGTCCGTCGATGGACATTCAGGTGTCGTCGAACTTTGAGCGGCTGCTGTTTGAGATGAACGGCCGCGACGGCGGGATGACCGCCGAGCAGCTGACGCGGTTTCGTTCGACCGGGCGACTCGACATCGAAGGTGACCAGCGCGACCGTTTCATGGCGGGCTCGTTCCGTGCAGCAGCGTTCGACGATGTGTCGACGCTCAGCGAGATTCGGCGGGTGTACGACGCCTCGGGCTACGTCCTCGATCCGCATTCGGCGACGGGCACGGCGGCGGCACGGATGTTGTCAGCGGCTGGCGACGGTGGTCCCGTCATCACGCTTGCGACGGCGCATCCCGCCAAATTCCCAGACGCCGTTGAAGAGGCCATCGGTTTCCGCCCAGAACTCCCTGCGCACTTGGCTGACCTCTTCGAACGGGACGAACGAACCCAGACCGTGGCGAACGACTTGGCCACCGTGCAACGTCTGGTTGAGCAACTGACGCGTTGAACACGAAATGACAGCGATGTGAGCAACACGTGGTCGGGCGTTGCATTCCTGCTGGCCAGCGGGCTATCGTCAGGTCCACTTAGCTTGCTAAGTCGCACCCCGAACTCTCGGTTGTGTGCGCATGTCTGCTCAGGGGATTCTGTCGGGCGCGAGTTCGACCCCTCATCGCCTTCCCTGAGACCTGATCACTTTCCGTGTTCCAGTCCACCGGGCTGACTGCGGGAGGAGAGGAACAACGTGGCCGCTGCCGCTCTCGAACAGTCCGTCCTGGAATCCAAGGACAAAGACACCCTGCTGGAAATGGCCAAGGCGCTCGGCGTCAAGGCCAACTCGCGACTGAAGAAGTCCGACATCATCGACAAGATCCTCGACACGACGGGCCCGTCGAGCGGCCCCGCGTCGAGCGATGCTCCGGCGAAGCGGCCTGAGGCTGCAGCGGAGCAAGAAGATCGCGCGCCGCGCCGGGAGCGCACCGTTTCGCCCGCACCGCAGAAGTCTGCGTCCGAACCGGCCGCAGATGGTGTGGTCCTCGGTGACGATGGTGAGCCGCTTGCCGATTGGGAGATTGCCCTGCGCGAGCAAGGTGTCGACACGAACGTCAGCGACGTCGGCTCGTCAGGTGACGAGCCGAAGCAAGCTGGTGAGAACCGCAATGACGGTGGCAATCGCAACCGGAATCGCAACCAGTCCGATGGGAACCGAGACGCGAACCGCGGCGACGGCCAACGAGCTGCCGGTGAAGGTCGCGCCAACGATGGCGGCGGCAACCGCGACGGTGGGGGCAACCGCGATGGCGGTGGCCAGGGCGGAAACAGCCAGGGCGGCAACCGCAACCGGAACCAGGGCGGTGGCCAATCTGGCAATCAAGGCGGAAATCAAGGCGGAAATCAGGGCGGCCAGCAACGCAACCGGAACGATGAGAGCGGAGAAGGCGGCAACAAGCGTCGTCGGCGCCGTCGCAAGGGTGGCGGTCGCGGCAATGAGGGTCCCCAAGGCGAAGACGCCGAGATGCTCGACGGCGACGGTCAGCCGCAGGGCACTGAGCCGATCGAGGTCACCGGTTTCCTCGACGTGCGCGATGAGGGCTACGGCTTCTTGCGCACGGATGGCTACCTCCCAACGAAGGAGGACGCGTACATCACGGTCAAGATCGCCCGCCAGTTCGGTCTGCGTAAGGGCGATGAGATCACCGGCACCGTGCGTCCAGCACAGCGCAACGAAAAGAATCCGCAGCTCATCGATGTCAAGACCGTCAACGGCGGCGATCCGGAAGCCGCAAAGACGCGACCGCATTTCGAGAAGTTGACGGCGCTGTTCCCGGATCAGCAGTTGCGGCTCGAGAACCCAGCCGACCCGGCCAACATGACCGCCCGCATCGTCGACCTGCTGTCGCCGATCGGCAAGGGTCAGCGCGGCATCATCGTCTCGCCGCCCAAGGCCGGCAAGACCACGGTGATGAAGACGATCGCTCAGTCGATCGAGCTGAACAACCCAGAGGTCGAACTGCTTGTGCTGCTCATCGATGAGCGACCGGAAGAGGTCACCGACATGCGGCGCTCGGTCAAGGGCGAAGTGATTTCATCGACCTTCGACCGGCCCAGCGACGAGCACACTCACGTCGCTGAGATGACCATTGCCAAGGCGCGCCGCAAGGTCGAGGAAGGCAAGGACGTCGTGATCATTCTCGATGGCATCACCCGCCTCAGCCGGGCCTACAACCTCGCGGCTCCGTCCAGCGGCAAGATCTTGTCCGGTGGTATCGATGCTGGTGCGTTGTACCCGCCCAAGAAGTTCTTCGGGTCGGCCCGCAATGTCGAAGAGGGTGGATCGCTGACGATTCTCGCCACGGCGTTGGTCGACACAAACAGCCGGATGGACGAAGCGATCTTCGAAGAGTTCAAGGGCACGGGCAACATGGAGCTGCGCCTCGATCGTAAGGTCGCCGAGCGCCGTATCTACCCGGCGATCGACGTGGACGCGTCCTCGACTCGCCACGAAGAACTGCTCTTCGACCGCAAGCAACTGCAGATGGTCTGGAAGCTCCGCAGGGTCCTCAGCGGCCTTGCTGCGGACGGCAATGCTGCTCCCGGCCTCGAGCTGTTGATCGACCGCCTCAAGACGTTCCGCACCAACGCCGAGTTCCTCAGCGAGATTGCCAAACAACCTGGAATGTGAGCCTGGCCGCTCGGGCAACTCAGGTCTCCAGCACGGAACAAAACCCAATCGGGCGTGGTTACACTCGTCCCGCCCGATCTGTCGCCGACGAACTCGTTCAGCCGGCACCAGGAAGATCACAAAGGAATCATCATGAAGACTGACATCCATCCCACATACAGCGACACCGGCGTGCGGTGTTCCTGCGGAAACACGTTCACCACCAAGTCGACCGTTGAGGGTGACCTGACCGTCGAACTCTGCAACGAATGCCACCCGTTCTTCACGGGCAAGCAGAAGCTCGTTGACTCCGGTGGTCGTGTTGAGCGCTTCAACCGTCGCTACGGCGCTCGGAAGAACGCTCCCTCGAACATCGAGGAGTGATGCTGCGCCGCTGCTACTGACAGCGGTTTCACCGATCAAGAGATCGACAAGATCGATCCACCGAAGAGCCGCCCCGTTGGGGCGGCTCTTCGCGTTTTCCCTGCGTGTGGGGTTGCTCCTCGGGAACCTCCCCGCCGATAGTGCAATTGACGACATCGCGGCATTTAAGAAGGTGGGACGAATGTCGATACAGCAAACAGTCGGAAACGCATGGATTTTAGACGATCCGCCCGCATCCGAACGACGAGGAACACCCCACCGTGCCAGTGAAGAAAGAGCGCAACGTTCGCCATCTCCTCCGCCGCACTGAGTTCATCGACCGACAGTCGCGAGTCGACGAACTGATGGGGTTGACGACGTTCGCTGACATCGTCGACAACATTCTCGGCACCGCGGCACATCGTCTGCCGGCTCCGCCATCGGTGGTCTTCCAAAACACGGGTGAGGACGACAATTGGCGGCGGGGTCAAGAGCTCGCCCACTTCTGGTTCGATCGCATGGCGAACGACTCGCCGAGGCCGATGCAGGAGAAGATGGCACTGTTCTGGCACGGCCATCTGGTCAGCGAGATCGGCAAAGTTGGCAGCGCCGAGTTGATGCGCGAGCAGATCGATCTGTATCGCAGGGACGGCCTCGACAACTTTCGCGACATGGTCACCGAGATGTCGACGCAGGTCGCAATGCTGCGCTACCTCGACAACAACCGCAACGAGGCCGACTCGCCCAACCAGAACTTCGCGCGTGAGCTGATGGAGCTCTTCCTGCTCGAAGTCGGGAACTACACCGAAGCTGACGTCGAGGCAGCCACGGCAGCTTGGACTGGGCACAGCGACAACTGGCAGACCGGCGAGTATGTCTGGCTCGATGACCTGCCAAAGGAGCGTTGGACGCCGATCTTTCATGACAGTTCGGTCAAGCAATTCCTGGGCCAGACAATCAACAACGGTGGCGATCCTCGCCGTCACGGTGACGAGACCATCGAGGTGATCCTCGGCAATGGCGTGGTGCCATCCGGAGCGGACAAGGTGCACAATCGTGGCAGGCCGACGCGGCTTGTGGCGGCCGAGTTCCTGTCACGGAAGTTGTGGGTTGACTTCGCCAACCAGGCACCGCCGGCGGCGGTCATCGACGCGATGCGTGATGCGTTCGTCGCTGCTGACTTCGACATCCTTCCCTGGGTCCGCACGATGCTGCTCCGAGACGAGTTCTACGCGGAGGAGGTGTTGACCGGGCTCGTCCGCTCACCCATCGACTGGATCGCATCGCTGCTCTATGCGCTCGACCTGCGTTCGAAAGATGCCACGCCGATGTGGCTGATGGGCAACACCGGCCAGCTGATCCTGCATCCGCCCAACGTCAGTGGCTGGAAGATCAATGGGTACTACGTCAATGCCAGCGCAATGGAGGCCCGCGCCCGTATCGCGCAGGGCTTTGCATGGACCGCTGGCCGCACCTACTGGGACGACAGTGGATACCTCCAGTTCCGACACGGTCGCCTGACGCGCGACGAGTTGATTGCCGCCGGCCCGTGGCCGGACTACATCCCGACGATGTCCGACGAAGAGGTGGTGGACAACATGTCCGACCTGATGGAGGTGACGCTTGCCGCTCCGACACGCGAACGGCTGATCGATCACCTGGCCGCCGCCGGCCGCTGGGAGCGCTCCGACCTGGTCTTCCTCATCCTGCTCGCCCCCGAACTGCACGTGGCCTGACCGGAGAACCAACATGCTCGACAACGACATCTCCACCGCCAGCGCCCTGAACCACCTCAGTGTTCCGGAGGCAGCATTCGCCACAGGTGCTGACGCCCACGCACTTGACCGCCGCCGATTTCTGCAACTCGTTGGCATGGGTCTCGGCGCAGGCCTCGTCGCGGGGCCCGGCTCGTCGCTGCTCGACACGGCGTTCGGCAACGGTGACACCTCGCGGGCCGCGGGTCCGATCGGAGCCGGCGATGGCATCTTGATTGTGCTCGGCATGTTCGGCGGCAATGACGGACTGAACACCGTGGTCCCGATCAGCGATGGTGAGTACTACGCACAACACGGCAGCCTGGCGATTCCCGCGGGACAGACCTTGCCGATCAACCGCAGTACGGGTCTGCACCCCGAGCTCACCGTGCTCAAAGAGTTCTGGGACAACGACCAACTTGCGATTGTCGAAGGCATTGGATATCCGGATCCGGATCTCAGCCACTTCAACTCGATGGCCAAGTGGATGGCAGGCCAGACGTCCGGGATCCCCACATCCGGGTGGCTCGGCCGGTGGCTTGACGGCTACCTGAGCGGGTCGAAGGACCTTTTCGCCGCGGCCGAAGTCGGACACTCGCTGCCGTTGCACATGCTGGGTGAATCGAGCCGGGCAACGGCGATTCCTGCCAGCCGACCGTCGTTTGGGGCCCGTTCGGAGGAGCGCTATCAGCGGCAGTACCAAACGGTTCGCAACCTCAGCGCGTCCAGCACCGACTTCTGGAACCGTCAGATCGGCCAGGCGTTCGTCGACCAACTCGAGGTCGCAAGTGAGATTGCTCCGGCGATCCCCGAGGAACTCCCCAGCGTCGACCTGGTCGCTCGACTTGAGGTCCAGGCCCGGCTGATCAACGCGAACCTCGGTTTTCGTGTGCTGAGCGCTGGATGGGGTGACTTCGACAGCCATGCGGGCCAACCGGACCAACATCCACTGCGAATGCAGGAATTGAACGCAGCGATTCGTCGGTTCTACGAAGTACTCGATCCGGCATGGGCAACTCGCGTCACATTCATGACGTTTTCTGAGTTCGGTCGCACAAGCCAAGCCAACGATGGTGCTGGTACTGACCACGGCACGACGGCACCGCACTTCGTCTTCGGTTCGAATGTTCAGGGTGGCCTCTACGGCGAACGACCGACGCTCGCTGGCCTCGGCCGGTGGGGTCGCATGGCCCATCACGTCGACTTCCGTGACTACTACGGCAGTGTGATCGACGGCTGGCTCGGTGGCGGATCGTCCGAGGTTCTGAACCGATCGATCGAGGATCTCGGCCTCTTCGCGTCGGCACCGGGAGGCACCGCTCCGAATGGGCCGACTCGCCCGCCCGGTGTTTCCTTGGTGGCCGGCTCGAATGGGTACCGACCGGCTGTTCGTCTGCGTGCCGAGTCGTAGCCGAATCAGACGGCTGGTTGGTCTCGTCGCTGTCTCACCGCTGAACACCGGCCTTCGATAGCGTCGGCGTCGTGACTGACGCTTCGAGGATCCCCGCCGACACTTCCCGGCGTTCGCAGCTGCTTGCGATCAAGCTCGGGGCCCTCGTCGACGAGCATTTTGGGCCTCGCCAGAGTGGCGCGACTGGTGCTGACGCTGAGACCTTTGCGACCGGTGCTGCGCTGCTACGCGACGGCGCGGCATGGGTGCTCATCGACGGGCGCGCGGATCGGTCGCTGGGTGCGGCACTGGTCTGGGCTGTTCGGCGATCGGCAACCCACCTGCATGTCATCGCCGAGCACGACACGGGCCTGCTTGCCCGGCGCGCCACCGCTTTTTCCTTGCCGATCACGGTGTGGTTTGCCGACGGCCGGGCACTGCTCCCCGCCATCGCTGAGCCGCTGCCGACGCGTCGCGCGGTGCCCGAGGAACACGAAGCGCTCCGGAGCATGATCGTGGAAGCTGGAGCGACTCCGAATGCCGAACATGGCGTTTTGTTCGGGGAAGTTCGGGGCCTCGAAGTGTGTCGGGTCGTTGCAAGCCCGACCACCGGTTTCTTGGGTGAGGTGAGCGAGTTGGCCAGAGCGGACGACGACGGGGTGCGTCTCGAAGTCGGCGTGGGCGCCGCGGACCGCGAAGCATTTCAGATGCTCCATGGCGAGATCCCCACCGTCGCAGCGTTGGCCGACATTGTCTCAACCGTGCAGGCGCACCGATCCACCGGTTCGCCGCAGCACCCACTGAACCGACTGGGCATTGAACGGTTCCTGCGCTGGCAGGCCGAGGAAACACCTGTCCTCGTCGGATGCACGGAACTGACCCCGGCGGAACCCCCGGTGCCCCGTCCGAACCTGAAGGATCCGGTTCCGTGCGTTGCCCGCGGGGTGCGCCCCGATGGCTCGCCCGCAAGGGTTGTCTTCTCCAGCGGTGTCGACCTCGACGCGTTGCCCTACGTGGCCGATGTGCAGGCAATGGGTGACGAGCCTGTCGTCCTGGTGCTGCCCGCGCGCGACCTGCTTCCGATCGTGTCTGAGGTCGCCGGCTTGCTCGAACGTCCCGTCACGGTCGTCGGACTGACATCGGCCTCCGCCTGATCACGACGCGCCCGCGCTCCGGGCTGGGAGTGCTGGCCGGCCAGTAGCCTCAGATCACCATGGCTCACCTCGACATGTTCGACCGTCTCCGTCAGGTCGCGGATGAGTACGAGACGCTGGAACACCAGTTGTCCGACCCCGAGGTGCTCGCCGACCCAACCCAACTCCGCACACTGTCCAAGCGCTACAACGACCTCGGACCGGTCATCGAGAAGTTCCGGCTCCACCAATTGCGCTCGTCTGATCGAGACGCGGCTCGGGAGATGTTGCCCGAGGCGACCGGCGACGAGCGCGAGCTGATGCAGGCCGAAATCGATGAGGCCGAGGCCCAGCTCCCCGGGCTTGAAGACGAGCTCCGCGAGATGATGCTGCCGAAGGATCCGTACGACGGCAAGAACGTGGTGATGGAGATCCGTGGCGCTGAGGGCGGCGAGGAAGCCAACCTCTTTGCTCGAGATCTCTACGAGATGTATGACGCCTACGCAGCCAGCAGTGGGTGGAAAACCGAGCTCCTGTCGTCGACGCTCAGCGACATGGGTGGGTTCAACGAGATCACCTTCGTCGTGAAGGGCGCAACCGCCTGGCGCAATCTGAAGTTCGAAGGTGGTCCGCACCGGGTGCAGCGTGTGCCGGTGACAGAATCGCAGGGGCGGATCCATACCTCCTCGGCCACGGTCACTGCGCTTCCCGAAGCTGATGAGGTCGACGTGTCGGTCGACGAACGCGACCTTGACATCGACGTGTTCCGGGCGAGTGGTCCGGGCGGTCAGAGCGTCAACACCACCGACTCGGCCGTCCGCATCACGCACCGTCCCACCGGGTTGGTCGTGTCGATGCAAGACGAACGATCGCAGTTGCAGAACAGGCTGCGCGCGATGACGGTGCTGCGGACCCGGCTCTTCGAACTGGCTGAGCTTGAACGACGTGAAGAGCAGTCGGATGCACGTCGGTCCCAGACCGGCGGAGGTGGGCGCAGCGAGAAGATTCGCACCTACAACTTCAAGGAGAATCGGGTCACCGATCATCGCATCGGGTTCACGATTTACCGACTGGCCGACACCCTGGCAGGCGACCTGCAACCCGTCGTCGATGCGCTCGCGGCCGATGAGCGGTCCCGGCTCCTGGCCGAGGGTGGCGAGAGCGGGCAGTGACAGAGTCGCCTCAATCCGACCCGACGGGCCCGACCGACCCGACGAGCACGGTCGGCGACGAGGACCTGGCCACGACATGGCGGGCGCTCTGGGCCGAGACCAGCGAGGCGATCGACGACCGCCAGCACGCGCGGTGGATCTGCGAAGTCGCCTCGTCGACCGAGCCGGACGAGTTCCTCCAATCGCTCGACGAAGCGCCGACGGTGCGCATGGTCAGTCACCTCGATGCCATGATCGCTCGCTACCGCACGGGCGAACCATTGCAGTACGTGCTGGGGCGTTGGGCGTTCCGTCGACTCGACCTTGCAGTCGATCAGCGAGTGCTCATCCCGCGGCCCGAAACCGAAATCGTTGCCGAAGTAGCGCTGGTGATTGCCCGTGGCTTCGATGCCGAACGGACGATCATCGACCTGGGAACCGGGTCAGGCGCGATCGGTCTCGCGCTGGCCGATGAGCTGCCATTGAACGGCACCACCGTCTGGCTGACGGATACGAGCAGCGATGCGCTCGACGTGGCTCGCGCAAACCTTGCCGGCATCGGTCGGGCCGCACCGAACGTGCAGATCGCGCACGGCTCATGGTTCGACGCGCTCCCTCTCGACGTGGTTGCCGATGTGATCGTGTCGAATCCTCCCTACGTCGCCGACGCGTCGCCAGACCTCGAGCGGATCGTGGGGGAGTGGGAACCTGCTTCGGCGCTGTTCGCAGGACCCGATGGGCTCGACGACATCCGGATCATCATCGACGGTGCGTTCAGCCGACTCCGTTCAGGCGGATGGCTCATCCTCGAGATCGGCCACGACCAGGGCCCTGCCGTTCAGCAGCTGCTTGCCGCGCATGGTTATGCAGAGGCGGAGATCCGAAAGGATCTCAGTGGTCTTGATCGAATCGCGCTCGCTCAACGACCCTGAGCCCAGGCCATTAGTTTCCCGTTCCGGTCAGACGAAGCGGACGGCAATTTGGGAGAGCAGGGAACCTTCTTCCGGGCTCACCTCGTCATCGACGCCCGCGACCTCGCGAGCCGCTGAGAAGAGGGCAGATCGCAATACGCGGCTACTGATCCGCCCGTCGATCGAGTCGAGGAATTCTTCGACTCGATCGTGCTCAATGGCTTGACGTGCCTCTTCGATCGCAGGCCGGAGGTACTCCTCGAACGCAAATTCGTCGTCTCGCCACTCGGTGCTGATCTCGCGGACGAGTTCGACCTCCTCGTCGGCGATGTCCTGATCGGCAAGCATCACCAGCACCAGCAGTTCCAGGGCGGCCTGGTGCTCCAGGTTGGCGGTGGCGTGGACGGCGACGCCGCGGTACAGCTCGAGGAGGCGATCATTCATACCGGGGCGACGTTAGACCACACGCCCGTCGCCGTCCGTTTCGCTTTCATCCTTCATCCGCCGTTTCATCCTCGATTTCATCTTGGATTCATCTTGGGATGGTGACGGCTTCGGCTGAGGTGTGCACAGTCACGTCGGAGATGGAAGTGATCTACGCAGGAAGTCGAGCTGATGGAGCAGCAGGTTTTCTGCCACCTGTTCCTGGGGCGTCATGTGGGTGACGCCGACGAGCGGCAACACCTCATGGGTCCGTCCGGCGGCGAGGAGCGCTGACGAGAGCTGCAATGTGTGCGCAGCGACAACGTTGTCGTCGGCCAGTCCGTGGATCAGTAGGAGTGGACGTTGGAGATCGCTGGCGAGCGGAAGTAACGAACTTGCGTCGTACTGCTCGCTCTGCGTGTTGGGGTCTCCGAGATACCGCTCGGTGTAGTGCGTGTCATACAGCCGCCATTCGGTGACCGGCGCGCCAGCGATTGCTGTGTGGAACACGTCCGGTCGGCGGAGCACGGCGAGGGCCGCGAGATAGCCGCCGAAACTCCAGCCGCGGATCGCCACGCGCCGGAGATCGAGGTGAGATGTCTCTCTCGCGACGAACTGCAACGCCTCGATCTGGTCATTGAGGGGCACAGTCGCCAGGTCGCCGCTCACTGCGCGTTCCCACTCCGAACCCCGGCCCGGTGTGCCGCGCCCGTCCGTCACCACCACGGCGAAGCCTTGGTCGGCAAACCACTGCGAGGCGACGAAGGCATTGTTGGCGCACTGGACGCGCAACGCGTGAGGGCCGCCGTACGGATCGAGAAGAACTGGCAACCGGCCGCCGCCATACGTCGTCGCATGATCGTGAGGGAGCAGGAGTGCAACGCTGAGTCCGGTCTCGTCCGTCCGGAAGAACTGGATGTTGGGTGCAACGAGTGGGGATTCGGCGAACGATTCGATGGTGTGCGCCGGCGTGGTGTCGTTGGCGCTGCTGACCGTGACGGTGGCTCCGGGTTCATCCATCGATGCCGATCGCACCACGGTCGTCGAGCCGCCCTCGGTCATCCAGTGCACCCCGGGTTCATCGGTGAGTGCCACAAGCCGCCCGTCAGCGTGGCGACGCCAAACGTGGAGTGACGTGGCGTCACCGATGGCGTTGGCCGTGAACGTGATCGCGTTCGGTGTCGCCGAGAGCACCGACCGCACTTGGAGGTCTGTTGGAGTCACCGGTTCGCCGGAGACCAACAACCGTCGCGCTCCGTCGCGATCCGCTGCGGCGACGAGCGTTCCGTCGTTGAGGAGGCGTGGCGTCCCTGGCACCAATTCGACCCACGCGTCGTCGTAGTCGTGGTCGAGGACCTCGGTTTCGCCGGTGATCTCGTCCACCTGCAAGGTCATGGTGCCGCGCTGGTCACGCGACTGGACGTGCATGACGAGACCCGCCGTGGTCCAGTTGACCGAAGCGATGTACGGGAAGAACTCGTGATCCCAGTCGACGTCGGTGCGCGATCCGTTCAAGCCGAGGAGGTGGAGCGAGACGGTGGCGTTGTCCGTACCCGCTGCGGGATATCGCACGGTGCGGGAGGGTGTGGCCGGGTTGGCCGGGTCGGCAATGTTCCACTCCGAGACAGGCGCGGTGTCGACGCGGCAGGTGGCGATCGTGTTGCCGTCGGGACTCCACCAATAACCGCGGAAGCGGTGCATCTCTTCGGCAGCGATGAAATCGGCGCTGCCCCATGTCACGGTGTCGGCTTCCTTTGGGTCGCCTCCGGCGAGGACGCGCCATGTTCCGTCGAGTTCGGCAAGACACAACAGCCGTCCGCTCGAATAGGCGATTCTCCGGGCGGTCGGATCGGGTCGAGGGTCGAACACCGGCCCGGCGACGTCGATCGGGCGAGCAAACCCGCTCAGCAGGCCGGCCGCGAACAATCGTCCACTCAGTGCGAATGCAGCGACCTTGCCGGCATGGTCAGTCGCGTACGCGGTGATGCCGCCGCCGCTCTCTCGCGTTCGCTCTCGCCGGGCACGTTCCTCAGGGGGAAGGTCACCGCCGTCGTCGGTTGCCAGCAGCATCCGCGGATCGCCGACCAATCGTTCCATCCCCGATGCAACATCGAGTACCCACAGCGCATTCACCGAGTCCGAACCACTGGCGCTGCGCAGAAAGATCACGCGTTCACCATCGGCTGACACGGTGATGTCGCGAGGAGCGCCGAGCGTGAATCGCTGCGTCCTGGCGTGTTGGCGAGGGAAGGTGTCGTCGGCGTCGATCGTGCCGTCGGGAAGCGTCGTGGTCACGGCGCCCACACTACGGAGTGGGCGCCTCCGGCCTCTGACCTTCGATCAGGGAGTGAAGTGAGCAACCGCCTCGGCAACGAGGTCAAAGGCAGCGTCAGCGTCGACATGGGTCAGCACGGCGACATTGGCCGCCTTGCGTTCGATCAGACGACGCTCGTCGATGACGGTCATGCCGCGGGTGTATTCGCCCTGGGTTTCGACCACCACGTGTCGATTGACTCGTTCGAACAGCGTGGGGTGCGTGAGCGCGAGCACGGCGAGTGGGTCGTGCATCGCTCCGCCCTGCAGGTGGCCCTCGTCGTGGTTGCGCTGGTACATCATCGAGAAGAACACGAGCAGGTCGGCGAGTGTGGTTGCCAGCGTCCCGTCGATTGCGCGGAGCCGTTCGATACGGGTCGGCGTTGCCTGGAACTGGTGCGTGACGTCGAGGCCCGCCATGATCATGGGCGCACCACTGGCGAACACGATCTGTGCTGCTTCGGGGTCGGCCCAAATATTGAACTCACCCATCGTGCTGCGGTTGCCGAATGAGCCGCCGCCCATCAGTGAGATCCCGGCGATGCGTTGCGCGATGGTCGGGTCCTTCTGCAAGGCGAGGGCAATGTTGGTCTGGGGGCCAACCGGGACAAGCCACAGGTTGTCGTGTTGATGGCAGGCATCGACGATGAACTGCACGGCATCGGTTCCGTCGAGGGGAGTGGTTGATTCGGGGAGGTCAGCGCCATCGAGGCCACTCTCGCCGTGCACATGTCCGGCATGTTTGGGTTCGCCCACGAGCGGTCGACTGGAACCCGAGTGCACCTCGACGTCGATGCCCAGCAGGTCGCGCATGACCAGCGCGTTGTGGGTCGTGCTGGTGAGAGGGGCATTCCCTGCGACGGTGGTGATGCCGACCAAGTCCGTGTTGCGGGCGGCCACCACGATGGCGATTGCGTCGTCATGGCCTGGGTCGCAGTCGAGGAGCACTCTGGGGCGGAGTGATGGATCAGTTGCAGCCGACATGACGCCGAGCATGCCAGCTGACGGGCCACACTGTCGGCATGGAGAAACGCTCGCGCTCGGTCGCGTTGGTCACCGATCGACAGGCCACTCGGCTGCGTGCTGGTGCCCTCGTCGCAGTACTCGTGCTTGCGGCGTGCAGCGGGGGCGACGATGACGCCGGCGAGCCCATTGCACCGGTGAGTGGCGAGTCGGTGACCAGTGACAGCAGCGAGGCCCTCGTCCCGACGCCCGACGCTGGTGAGGAAGGTGACGGTCAGACCGGCGGTGACGCCGAGACCGCCCCGTCGACCACCGAGTTCGATTTGTCGGCGCAGCCGAGTACACCCGCGATCGAACCGGTTCCCGAGACGGGGGTGCCCGGCATCGACAGCGGCGATGTGTTCTGTCGAGCGTGGAGCGAGTTTGCCGGCAGCTTCCAGGCGCTCGGCCTGGTGTCGGCGATTGGTGACCGCGATGAGGCGTATCGATTTGAAGTGATTGCCGCGAGCACCGTGACGGCCGCGGTGGACACGATGGAGGCGAACCTCCCGCCTGAACTCGAGCCAGAGCGCGTTGCGCTGGTGACTGACCTCGCCGGGCCGTTCTTCGGCCGTGCGACATTGGCCGAAGCCGACCTGATCGGCGCTGGTATCGAACCGACGGTGCTCCGCGCTGTGTGGCTCGCTGCGCTGACTGAGGCGGGCGTCGATGATCCGGAACTGCAGGTTGTCGTGCCTGCATCGATCGATGGAACCGCGCTCGACGCAGCGGTCGCGTCGTTCTCGAATGCGCAACTGGGGATCGTCGAGGATCCGGCCTTGATCACCGACGCCAGGATCCCATTGACCGAGGCCTACCTGGCCAACGTCTGCCCTGACGGAGGGATTCTTTCGGGCAACGACGACATTGGCGACTGACTCGTCGTCTAGATCAAGAGCGCTCCGTCAGGGTCGAGATGGCAGCCGACGCCGACCCATTCGCCGTCGCACATCGCGGAGGCGATTGACGAATCTGAGGACGTACCCCAGGCGCGACGTCCGTCTGCGAGGAGGCATGACGCCAAGGCTGTCTCAGGTGCGCCGTCGCGAGAGAACATCACGGAGTAGGCCTCGATGGTCGCCTCGCCCGCAGCGTCGGCAGGGGATGCCAGCTCGCGTTTCGGGAGCGCATCGACCTCGGCCTGCGGTGAGCCGTGCCGGAACGCGTTGGTGGGGGGAGTGGTGCTGTAGATGCCGAAGGCGTGCTTGGTGGCGTACCCGCCGTTGGCCCACGTGAGGCCGTACTCGCCGGGTCGCTCCCGAAGGTCTTCGACGACGCTCGCGATGGCATGCATCACGTAGTTGTTCCAGGGGCCTCCGCAGAAGGTCAGTCCACCCGTCCGCGACCATTGACGACCGCTGCCAGGCGTGATGTCGACGCCAAGGGACTGGGCCCCGAGTTGCACCGCCGACGGGAAGCACGAATACAAATCGAGCACCGACACGTCGTCGATGTCGATGCCTGCGAGATCGAGGGCCATTGCGCCTCCGAGTTCGACCGCAGGTGTCCGAGCGAAGGTGTCGCGATGCGAGACGAACGGATGCTCGTGGGAGTCGGTACCGGCGTGGGGAAACACCCACTTGTCGCGACTGACGCCCATCCGTTCGGCGGCTTCGACCGTGCACATGATGATGGCCGCGCCCATGTCGACGTCGTTGTTCGAGTTCATGAGCTTCGGGTACGGGAAGCCGATCATCCGGTTGGTGTCGGTGACCGTGGTGATCTCGTCGGCGGTCTTGGACTGTTGGATCCAGGCGTTCGGATTCGCGGCGGCCACGTCGCTCAATCCGGCGTAGAGCGCGCCGAGGAATTGCTGATGTTCCGCAACGGTCCGCCCAGACTGCGCCCGCAGCGCCGTTTCGAACATGGGGTAGATCTGAACCGGCATGAAGATGCCGCGGTCGCGCTCCTCCGGCAGGTTCATGTTGAGTTCCTTGCCGATGTATCGCGGCAGGTCGTCGTCGGCCGCCTTCGGCCAATCGAGCGTGATGTCTTGCTTGCGGGCCCGCATGAAGGTCTTGAACGCTTCAGCGCCAGCGAGGATTGCAACATCGACCTTGCCGGCGAGCATCTCAGCAGCGGTCGCGTTGACCAGCGACTGGGGGCTGTTGCCGCCCGCCGTCGACTCGGCGAGTTCAATACCCGACTGATCCGGTCCGCCAAGCCCGAGCCGCTGCGCCAGGAACCGCGGGGCGTTCCGGAACCGCCACCCGATGATGTTGACAACGCGCACCGAGTCGGCGGCCGGCGGGCCGTCGAGGCCGGCATCATCGGATGCGGCCAAGACGGCTTGTTCCATCAACTCGATGGGGTTGAGCGCGTCCTCGATGCCGGCGGAGCGTTGGTTGTATTGGCCGACGCCGATGATGACGGGGGTACGGGGGTCGAGAGTCACATCGTGACTCTATGAATCACGTCGCCTCCGGCTGCAAGCCGGACGTTTCGTCAAGAGGTGCGCGCCGCTCTGCGCACGACTCCTACACTCGCCACCGATGGCACGAATCGCAATCGGCTCCGACCACGCGGGCTACGAACTCAAACAGCACCTCATCGGCTTCATGGAGGCCGCCGGGCATTCCGTCGACGACCAAGGGACCCACTCGACTGAGTCGGTCGACTACCCCGAAATCTGCGCTGGCGTCGGACGAACTGTTCGCGACGGCGACGCCGACTTTGGCATCGTCCTCGGGGGCAGTGGCCAGGGCGAGCAATTGGCGGCAAACAAGGTGCGAGGTGTTCGAGCAGCACTCTGCAACTGTCTCTACACGGCGCGCATGGCGCGTGAACACAACGATGCCAATGTGCTGTCGATGGGTGCGCGTGTTGTCGGCACCGGCGTCGCTGAAGAGGTTGTGCAGATCTTTTTGACCCAAGCGTTCGAAGGCGGCCGCCACCAGCGCCGCGTCGATCAGATCACCGAACTCGAAGCCAACTTTTAAAGAGTCGCAAATAGAGTCACACATGGGGTCAGGCCCCGCTTGCGACGTTTCTCAAACAAGGATCTCCGATGCCCTTCCCTTCTGATACCGATCCCGATACCGAGGTGCAGTCGCTCCTCGCGCGTGAAGTCGAGCGCCAGACCACCGGCCTGCAGTTGATCGCCAGCGAGAACTTCACGTCGCCCGCAGTGATGGCTGCCACGGGCTCGGTGCTCACAAACAAATATTCCGAGGGGTACCCCGGCAAGAGGTACTACGGCGGCAACGCGATCGTCGACGACATCGAACAGCTCGCCATCGATCGGGTCAAGGAACTGTTCGGCGCGGAGCATGCGAACGTGCAACCGCACTCGGGTGCCAATGCCAACATGTGTGTGTACCAAGCACTGCTCACACCTGGTGACACCGTTCTTGGCCTCAGTCTCGACCACGGTGGCCACCTCACGCACGGATCTCCGGTCAACGCATCCGGGCTGCTGTACAACTTCGTCGCGTACGGCACCGGTGCCGAGGACCGCATTGACATGGACAATGTCCGCGAACTTGCGCTCGAACATCGTCCGAAGATGATCGTGGCCGGTACGACGTCGTACCCGCGTCGCCTCGACCCCGAGCCGTTCAAGGCGATTGCCGACGAGGTTGGTGCGCTGCTGATGTTCGACATCGCGCACCTCGCCGGGCTTGTCGCCGGGGGATCGCACCCGAACCCAGTGCCGTTCGCCGACGTGGTCACGTTCACCACCCACAAGACCCTGCGTGGACCGCGTGGTGGTTGCATCCTGAGCAAGGCCGAGCACGCCAAGGCGATTGACAAGGCCGTGTTCCCTGGCTGGCAGGGCGGCCCGCTCGAACACGCCATCGCCGGCAAAGCAATTGCCTTCCGCGAGGCAGCTGACCCGTCGTTCACGGAGTACGCACACCAGGTGGTCAAGAACGCCTCGACGCTTGCTGCGGCATTGGCGAGCGAGGGTTTTCGACTCGTCTCTGGCGGCACCGACAATCACTTGATGGTGGTCGACCTCACGCCGTTCGATGCGGAATTGACCGGCAAGGTTGCGCAAGCCACCCTCGACGAGGCCGGAATCACGCTCAACAAGAACACCATCCCCGACGACCCGCGCAGCCCGTTCGTCACCAGTGGCGTGCGTATCGGTACGCCGTCGGTCACCACGCAGGGGATGACTGAAGCGGAGATGCCGCTGATCGCCGCGTTGATTGCGCGTGCGCTCCGCAACGTCGATGACGCGGCCGCGCTCGCCGAGGTCAAGTTCGACGTCGCTGCTCTCTGCGCCAAGTTCCCCGCCTACTAACTCTCCTACCCGTTTGCGTACCCGGTATGTGGCGCCGGCGACACACCTTGGGTACGCAAACGGTCATGGGCGGCGAGCCGTTCGCGGAGGGTGCGCGCGACTCCGTATGGATCCTTGGTGATCTCATTCCAGGTGTACTCATAGACGAGGAGACCGAGGTCGGTGAGTTCCCCTCGCCGCTGCCCATCGCGCTCTCGCTCGGCGTCTGAGGCGTGACCGCGGCGGCCGTTGACTTCGATGACGATGCCGTGGTCCTCGAACAGGAAGTCGACACGAGCGATGTGTCGGTTGCCCTTGCGGTGAACGACCTGGGTCCGCGGGCGTGGAAGCCCGGCCTCGCGGACAAGTTCGAGGAATCGCCGTTCGAGCATTGAGTGTCCACCCGAGTCGGGAAGCAGCGCATCAATCGTCCGAACGCCCCATCGTCCCGAACCACGCAGCGTCTCAAGTCGGCGAGCAATGACAGTCGGAGCGGAGAGTTGCAGGCGAACGGCTGAGTCGATGGCTGCCTCGAGGCGGCTTCGGGGCGACCTGGCGAGGGCCAGATCGAGAATGGTGCGGGTGGCCGATGTGACTCGCAACCCATCCACGCGCACGCGGTCGCCCATCGGCATCCACTTTGTTGTGTGGACCGAGTCGTGGATGTGTCGGGATCGATTTGATCGCAGCACGGAGAATTCGACCGCGTGATCGGGCGAGCGGTCGAAGCCGCGCAGGACGGCGGCCGCCTCGAAGCTGATCCAGCTTTCGTCACCGAGCGCAAGGAGGCCGATCCGAAGCTGCTGGCGGCGTGTCGTCGGAGCGCCGCAGATGACAAAGACCTGCGGCGCGACGCGCCGCAGCACGCCGCGCCGGACCAACCCGCTGATCATGTCCTTCGTCAGCCCAAGGTCGAACATGTTGCGACGGCTGACGACGCCGTCCTGCTGTTCCGCCAGCTGGGCGAGATCGTTCCGCACACCTCTGCAGTGGGCTCGGCGACGCCCGGTCCGGCAAACAAAACCGTTTGCGTACCCATCCGGTGTCGTATCCGACCCCCCCGGGTACGCAAACGGGGGAGTGTGGGGGGAGGGGCGCGTAGTATCGGGGCTCGTGCCGACGCTTGGGTCTTACCTCCTGGTGGGAGCGGTGGCGGCGGTTGCGACTTTCTGTGTCACACCACTCGTCGGAATGCTGGCCCGACGGCTTGGCTGGGTGTACCTCCCGAACGATCGCACGGTGCATGACACGGCGCTGCCCGACATCGGCGGCCTGGCAATGTATGTCGGCTTCGTCGCCGCCTTCGTGACGGCTTGGTTCACCGGATCTCTCGACGTGTTGTTCGAGAGCAACTCCGAACCGTGGGGTGTGCTCATCGCAGCGACGATCATCTTCGTCGTCGGACTGATCGACGACGTCCGGGATATCTCGGCACCTGCCAAGGTGTTCGGCACGGTGCTCGCCGGTGTCGTGCTCGTCTATTTCGGTGTCGAGATGTTTGCGTTCCGCCTGCCGTTCTACGAAGGCGCGATCTTCCTCGATGAGTCGCTCAGCCCGCTGGTCACCGTGCTGTGGCTGGTCGGCATGAGTCAGGCAATCAATCTGGTTGACGGTCTCGATGGACTCGCGGCGGGCATTGTCGGCATCGGAGCGGTTGCGTTCTTCCTCTACAGCGAGCGCCTCGCAACGCTCGAATTGCTCGACACCGCCAACGTTGGACCGCTGTTCGCCGTCGTTGCCGCCGGTATCTGCTTCGGATTTCTGCCGCACAACTTCAATCCGGCACGCATCTTCATGGGCGACGGAGGGGCGCTGCTGCTCGGGCTCCTGATGGCGGTATCGACCAGCGTGGTCGGTGGCCGTGTCGAGGTGGGCGAGGAGTCGGTCGGCACGACGTACTTCTTCCTCGCGCCGCTGGCGATCCCGCTCCTGATCCTGGGCGTGCCGATCTTCGACACGCTCTTCGCGATCGTCCGCCGGGCCACGAGCGGACAGGGTCTTGCTTCGGCTGACAAGGGTCACCTGCATCATCGCCTCATGGAGATGGGCCACGGCCACCGACGGAGCGTCGTCATTCTCTGGACGTGGACCGCCCTGCTCAGTGCCTTTGTTCTGTACCCGACGCTGACCGATCAGAACCCGACGTACTTGCCGTTCGGTATCGCGGTGATTGGGATTGTCCTCTACACGGTGCTGCACCCCAGTGTGCGAGCTCGACGCCGAGAGAACGGCACGCCGCCAGACGGTCTCGATCGGCCGGACATTCAGCAGACGGTCGAGCACGAGCAGCTTCAACTCGACGTGTCAGGCGAGAACTTTCGCACACAGTTGCCGTCGGGGGAGCGCGACCACTAGGTTGTGCATGCGTTCACAAGCTCCGATTCGTACTGAATTCGTTGCTCTGCCCTGAACCACATTCTTCGACTCGCACAGACCCATGAAGCTGCTCCCCATCAACACGCAGAAGCGCGTGAACACCGAGGATTCCCTCGGCCATGGCATGGACGCCGTGATCATGTTGGTGCTTTTCTTGCTCGCCGGCTTTGGACTCGATCGCCTCTTTGGCACCATGCCGCTCTTCATGATCGTGATGACCGTGATCGGCTCGGTCGGCCTCTTCTTGAAGTTCAAGTACCGCTACGAAGCGCGCATGGACGAACTTGACGAGCAGCGTCGCGGACCTGCGGCACGAAATGCTGCTGCGCAAGCAGCGGCTGTCGATCCGGAGGCTGCCGGATGAGCGCCACCGCGGGCGACGCATTCACGACACGATTCGAGGGGCCCGCCCCCGAAGTGGCCGTGTCGAACGACATGATCAAGCGTGGGCTCATCGTTGCGCCGATCATCATTGCGATCTGCGGTGTCATCTGGGGTGTCAACGGGGCCTTCTCGAGTGCGTACGGCGTCGCCATCGTGTTGGTGAACTTCGCTCTCGCCGCCGCGTTGATTGCCGGCGCTGCCCGAATCTCGGTCGGATTGATGATGGGCGCGACGATGTTCGGGTACCTGATTCGTCTCGCCTTGATCTTTCTCGCCGTGTGGATCGTGAAAGACGCGTCTTGGATTTCACTTCCGGCACTCGGATCGACCATCATCGTGACGCACCTTGGTCTCCTCTTCTGGGAGATGAAGTACGTCGCACTCTCGCTTTCACAACCGGGTCTGAAATCAGATGTCCCGCAAGTGAGTCGCGACCACACAATCTGACCTATCCTCCCTCCCGCTGATCACCCATCCGCTGAACCCCCACGACTGAAACGGAAATCAACGTGCTCGCTGAACGTGGCCTCGTCTTCCCTCCCATCAACGAAATTCTTCGATGGCAGGACATCTTCCCGTCCTTCAACAAAGTTGCCCTCATTGCCGTTGCCTCGGCATTGATTGGCATGGCATTGTTCATGCTCGCAGCGCGAGCTGACGCCAAGAAGGCGCCGACCGGCGCTCGCAACCTCGCTGAGACCACGGTCGAATTCATCGAAGAGGGCATCGTGATGCAGACCCTCGGCAAGCAGGGTCTCGGCTGGACGCCGTTCTTGCTCAGCCTCTTCATCTTCATCTTCCTCTGCAACATCCCGGGCGTGATCCCGATTCTGCAGATGCCCGCCACTGCTCGTATGGCGATCCCGCTGGCGCTGTCGCTGCTGGTCTGGGTGCTGTTCATCGGCACTGGCCTGAAGCATCAGGGCGCCAAGTACTTCGGCCACCTTTTGTGGCCTCCCGGGGTTCCCACGCCGCTCAAGCCGCTTGTTGGTGGCATCGAGTTCGTGTCGACGATCTTCATCACGCCGTTCAGCCTCACCGTCCGATTGATGGCGAACATGATGGCCGGCCATATTCTGCTGGTCACCTTCGGTCTGTTGACCGAAGCCCTGGTGACCGCGGAAACCCAGCAGCTCCTGCTGGTCCCGACGAGCATCCTGCCGTTCTTCATGTTGATCTTCCTGACGGGCTTCGAGATTCTCGTTGCATTCCTGCAGGCCTACATCTTCACGATCCTCGCCGCCGTCTACTTCAGCAACTCAACTGCCGGTCACGGCGAAGAACACTGATCCGTCCGGATCAACCGATCTCCCACTCATCTCAGAAAGCACACAGGAGAAATCACCATCATGGAAGCACTCAGCGCACTCGTCGCAGCCGAAGAAGCCGGCGCATTTGACCCCGAGGCAAAGAACATCGCGGCAGCAACCAATGCCGGTCTGGCCTACGGCCTCGCCGCCATCGGTCCTGGCATCGGCATCGGCTACCTCGTCGGCAAGTCCGTCGAGGCAATGGCCCGTCAGCCCGAAGCAGCGGGCATGGTGCGTACCACCATGTTCCTCGGCATCGCCTTCACCGAAGCCCTCGCCCTCATCGGGTTCGTGGTCTTCATCCTGGTGAAGTTCGCCTGAGCGAACTCCCCAGACACTTGGTCCAATTCATTCATCAACGCAAGGAGTCGACGTGCTGACAGCAGTCGTCACAACTTCGCACACTGGAAGCGTCGTTCAGGTCAATCTGATCGAAGCCGACACGTGTGAGCGCACCGATCTCGAGGGCAACCCCGAGTTTCCGACGAGCGATACTTCGTCGGCTGGGTGTCCCGAACTCATCCCGATCGCCCCCGAGGTCAAAGAGATCGTCTGGGGATTCGGTTCGTTCGTCGTGCTCGCCATCGTGTTGCGCTACGTCCTGTTCCCGAAGGTTCGGGCCGGCATGACCGCGCGCTACGACAGCATCCAAGGCGACTTCGAGAAGGCCGAGACGCTCACCGCGTCCGCCCGGGCCGAAGTTGCTGAGTACGACGCACAGGTTGCTTCGGTTCGCGCCGACGCCCAGGGTCGTGTGGACGCTGCTCGGGCCACGCTCGAAGGTGAGCGCAACGAACAGCTCACAGCCGTCAATGCCCGCATCGCCGAGAAGCGTGCAGCAGCAGCGGCCGAGGTCGAAGCTGCTCGCCAGGCAGCGAGTTCGCAGGTCGCCTCAGCGGTCTCTGACGTTGCTGCCCGAGCGGGAGAACTCGCTGCAGGCAAAGCACCCAGTGCTGACGTCGTGACCGCCGCAGTCGACGCGGCAATGGGAGCAAACGCATGAGCCTGATCGCCGCAGTCAACGCATTCATCGCAGCCGAGTCCGTCCCGAACGACGGTGTTGGCTCAACGTCACTGCATCCGATTCTGCCGCCCACGGGCGAAATGATCATCGGTTCGCTGGCGTCGATCATCGTGTTCAGTGCGCTCTTCAAGTTCGCCGGACCGACGATCAAGAAGAGTTTCTCGGACCGCACCGCGAGAATCCAGAAAGAACTCGACGACTCCGCTGCTGCAGCGGCTGCCGCTGAGGCCGAAGCGGTGCGCATCCGCTCCGCAAAGGGCGATATTGATGCCGAGCGCAGCCGGCTCTATGCCGACGCCGACGCCCAGGCTGAAGCGCTCCTCGCTGACGGCCGGGAACGGCTCGGAGCCGAAATGGCCGATATCGAGGCTCGTGCCGAGGCCGAACTGGTTTCTGCAGCTGGTCGCAGTGGTGACGAGCTCCGTGCCGAGATCGCACGGTATTCATCGAGCGCCATCGACAGTGTCGTCAACGGCACCCTCGACGACGCCGCACAGCAGGATCTGATCGAAGGATTCATCGCACGAGTGGGGGCTTCATCATGAGCGACGCACGTATTCAGGGTTACGCCCGAGCACTGTTCGAGATCGCCCGCGCTGAGGGCACTCTCGACGAAGTCGAAGACGAGTTGTTCCGTTTCGCTCGCTCATATGAGTCGAGCGACGAACTCCGCAACGCACTGACCGACGATCAGGTGCCCGCTGAGAAGCGCCAGGCCATCGTCGAAGATCTGCTCGGCGGTAAGGCCACCAGCACCACGACACAGCTGGTGTCGATGGTGGTCGGCTCCGGTCGTGGCCGTGAGCTTCCGGCCATCGTCGATCAGCTCGTCGAGCGCGCTGCTGGCTCGAAGTTTCTCACTGTCGCCGAAGTCCGTACTGCTGTCGCGCTTTCCGACGACCAGCAGGCCCGACTCAAAGCGGCGCTCGAAAACGCCTCGGGCATGAGCATCAGCCTCAAGGCCGTCGTTGACCCCTCCGTCATCGGGGGTGTCGTGGCCACCATCGGTGACACCGTCATCGATGACACCGTTCGTACTCGCATCGACCAGCTGAAGAGCCGGCTCTAAGAGCCGACCCGGATGCCGCACGACTACTCATTTGCTGACTGTTAGGGATTATCAGAATGGCTGAACTCACTATCTCCGCCGCCGACATCGCATCGGCGCTCAAGAAGAACCTCGAAGGCTTCGAGCCCTCACTCGAGGCCCGCACCGTCGGACGCGTCGCCGAAGTCGGCGACGGCATCGCCCGCGTGTCCGGTCTTCCCGACGCCGCCGTCAACGAGCTCCTCGAGTTCGAAGACGGCTCTGTCGGCCTCGCCCTCAACCTTGACGAATCGTCGATCGGCGCCGTTGTGCTCGGCGACGTCGACAAGATCGAAGAAGGCCAGACCGTCAAGGCCACCGGCAGCATCCTGTCGATGCCGGTCGGCGACGGCGTCCTCGGTCGTGTCGTCAATGCCCTCGGCGAACCCGTCGACGGTGCCGGTGAACTCACTGGCACACAGCAGCGCCGCATGGAAATCCAGGCACCGGGCATCCTCGGCCGCCAGCCCGTGCACGAGCCGCTGCAGACTGGCATCAAGTCGATTGATGCCATGACCCCGATCGGTCGCGGCCAGCGCGAGCTGATCATCGGTGACCGCAAGACCGGCAAGACCGCTGTTGCCATCGACACGATCCTGAATCAAAAGGGTCTTGGCGTGAAGTGCATCTACGTGGCCATCGGTCAGAAGGGCTCGACCGTCGCGCAGACGGTCGACACCCTCCGCCAGGCCGGCGCCATGGAGTACACCGTCGTTGTCACCGCACCTGCGGGCGACCCGGCTCCCTTCAAGTACCTCGCCCCATATGCCGGAGCAGCCATTGGCCAGCACTGGATGGACAACGGCGAGCATGCCCTCATCGTCTATGACGACCTCTCGAAGCAGGCTGACGCTTACCGTCAGATCTCACTGCTGCTGCGCCGCCCGCCGGGCCGTGAGGCGTACCCGGGCGACGTGTTCTACTTGCACAGCCGTCTGCTCGAACGTGCCGCCAAGCTCTCCGACGAGAACGGTGCCGGTTCGCTGACTGCGCTGCCGATCATCGAGACCAAGGCCGGCGACGTGTCAGCCTTCATTCCGACCAACGTGATTTCGATCACCGACGGCCAGGTCTTCTTGCAGGACAACCTCTTCAAGTCGGGTGTGCGCCCCGCAGTCGACGTGGGCATCTCGGTGTCGCGTGTCGGCTCGGCTGCTCAGACCAAGGCGATGAAGGGCGTTGCCGGAACGCTGAAGCTCGACCTCGCGCAGTTCCGTGAGCTCGAAGCATTCGCCACGTTCGGTTCCGAACTTGACGCGATCTCCAAGGCCCAGCTCGAGCGCGGGTACCGCCTCGTTGAGCTGCTCAAGCAGCCGTTGAACAGCCCGATGGCTGTCCAAGACCAAGTTGTCTCGCTGTTTGCCGGCACCAAGGGCTACCTCGACGATCTGCCCGTTTCCGACGTGCAGCGCTTCGAGTCCGAGCTGCTCGACTTCATGCGGTCCAACCACGGCGGCCTGATGGACGAGCTCAAGACTCAAAAGATTCCTGACTCGCTCGCTCCTGCCGTCGACGCCTTCAAGGCACAGTTCGCCGTCTCTGGCGATGCTTCGGGCAACCCGATCGACCCGACATCGGTGGATGCCGATGAACTGGGTGCCGCCGAGTCGAACAAGACGCTGGCCACGGAATAACTCCGCAGCCCTATCCACACCGACGACGATCGAAAGATGACCATGTACACGATTTGCGCACTGGGCGCTGAGGGAAGAGCCAGCGATGAAGCTGCCACCTTTGGCGACCAGATTTGGTCGCAGCAGCGTGGTCTGAGCCGGAGGAATTCATAATGGCAGGTGGAACAGAACGGATCTTGCGTGGCCGCATTAAGGCAATGCAGTCCACGAAGAAGATCACGCGCGCCATGGAGCTGATTGCTGGCTCGCGCATCGTGAAGGCTCAGCAGCGAGTGCAGGCCGCCGTCCCGTATTCCGAGCAGATCACCGAGGTGGTCAAGGATCTCGCAGCTGCCGGAGCATCGAACGATGTGCCGATGCTTGCTGGTCGTGACGAGGTCAAGACCACCTGCTACGTGGCGATCACCGCCGATCGTGGTCTGTGCGGCGGGTACAACGCCGGCGTGCAACGTGCAACCGAAGGTGAAGTCAAGGCCGATGTGCTCGCCGGCAAGGACTACACCATTGTCCCAGTCGGTAAAAAGGCCGAGGGCTACTTCCGCTTCCGGGACTACCAGCTGAGCCAGTCCTTCATGGGCTTCAGCGATCAGCCGAGCTACGAAGATGCCCGCCGTATTGGCGAATACGTTGTGGACCTGTTTGTCACAGGCAAGGTCGACAAGGTCGAGCTTGTCTACACCCGCTTCATCACCGCTGGTAACCAGGAAGTCGTGTTGCGTCCACTCGTTCCGCTGTCGGCCGATACGGTCGCCGGCGGCGATGGCAAGGCCGGCAGCTCTGACGGTTCGGGCGGCGACTACGAATTCGAACCCGACCCGACTGAGATTCTCGATTCGTTGCTGCCGCGCTATGTCGAAGCTCGCATCTATGCCGCGCTGCTCAACGCTGCGGCATCCGAGCATGCCTTCCGTCAGCGGGCGATGAAGTCCGCGACCGACAACGCCGAAGAACTGATCGGCAGCCTCAGCATCGTGATGAACCGTGCACGTCAGGCCTCGATCACCTCCGAGATCATGGAGATCGTCGGCGGCGCAGCAGCGCTTGACGGCGGCGATGCCACCCAGGGCTACGTCGACATGGGCGACGACTACTTCGGTCGGCGACTTGACGAAGCCGAAAAAGCCTCGAGCGGTTCGACCGCCTAGGTCCTTCCCTCACGAAAATTCCGACGACCAGATCTGATCGATCCATTCATTGGATCGCTGTGAAGACCACACACCAGGAGAAACCAAAGTCATGACCATGACAGAGAATGAACTGCAAGACGGCCGGGTCGTCGCCATCGCTGGCCCCGTCATCGACGTCGAGTTCCCGCGCGGCGCGTTGCCCGAGCTGAACTCGGCCATCGAGTTCACGATCACCCTTGAAGGTGAAGAGACCACGGTCCTTGCCGAGGTTGCACAGCAGCTCGGTGACGGTCGCGTGCGTGCGATCTGCATGAAGCCGACTGACGGTCTGGTGCGTGGCGCCCCGGTGCGCAACACCGGCCACGGTATTCAGGTGCCGGTCGGTGACAAGGTGCTCGGCAACGTCTGGAACGTGTGGGGCGAAGCACTCGACACACAGCCCGAGGGCATCGACGAAGTCGAGCGCTGGGACATTCACCGTCCCGCTCCGACCTTCGATTCGCTCGAGCCGTCCGCTCGTATGTTCGAAACGGGCATCAAGGTCGTCGACCTGCTCACCCCGTACGTCGCCGGCGGCAAGATCGGCCTGTTCGGCGGCGCTGGCGTGGGCAAGACCGTGCTCATCACCGAGATGATCAACCGTGTGGCCTCGCAGCACGGTGGTGTGTCTGTGTTCGCCGGTGTGGGCGAGCGGACCCGTGAAGGAACCGACCTCCGCCTTGAGATGATGGAGTCGGGTGTCTATGAGAAGGCCGCCCTGGTCTTCGGTCAGATGGACGAGCCGCCGGGCGTGCGCCTGCGTGTCGCCCTGTCGGCGCTGACGATGGCGGAGTACTTCCGCGACGTCGCTGGCCAGGACGTGCTGTTGTTCGTTGACAACATCTTCCGCTTTGTGCAGGCCGGTTCAGAAGTGTCGACCCTCCTCGGTCGTATGCCCTCGGCAGTGGGTTACCAGCCCACACTGGCCGACGAGATGGGCCAGCTGCAGGAACGCATCACCTCCACAAAGGGTCGCTCGATCACGTCGCTGCAGGCCGTGTACGTGCCTGCCGATGACTACACGGACCCGGCGCCGTTCACCACCTTCACCCACCTTGATGCCACGACCGAGCTCAGCCGTACCGTTGCCTCGCTCGGCATCTACCCGGCAGTGGATCCGCTGTCGTCGACGTCGACCATCCTGAGCCCCGAGGTCGTCGGTGACCACCACTACGGAGTGGCCCGGCGTGTGCAGGAGACTCTCCAGCGCTACAAGGAACTGCAGGACATCATCGCCATCCTTGGTCTGGATGAGCTGTCCGAAGAGGACCGACTCACAGTGTCTCGTGCCCGCAAGGTCGAGCGCTTCCTGTCCCAGCCGTTCTTCGTCGCGAAGGTCTTCACCGGCCTTGAAGGCGAGTACGTGCCGGTCGCCGAAACGGTTGAGTCCTTTGAAGCCATCATCGATGGTGGCCTCGACGATCTGCCCGAGCAAGCGTTCCTCAACGTCGGCAACATCGACCAGGTGCAGGCCAAGGCCAAGCAGCTCTCGGAGAGCTGATCAAACACATGTTGTTCGAGCACGCCGGCAGCAACCTGTTGTCGAACCACCCTGTGGAAGGAGCCTGATCATGGCTGATCCCATCATCGTCGAAGTCGTTTCACCGGAGAAGGTGCTCTACTCGGGCGAAGCCGACATGGTCATCACGCGTACTGCGGGCGGAGGCGAGATCGCTTTCCAGGCAGGCCACGCTGCGTTCCTCGGTGTTCTCGTCGAGAACCACACGCGGGTCTTTCAGACCGACGGCAAGGTGCAAGACATTGCCGTTCACCGTGGCTTCGTCGAAGTCAGTGGCAACCCCACGAAGATCTCGCTGCTGTCTGACACCGCGGAACTGGCGGGCGATATCGACGTCGACCGCGCCAAGGCTTCACTCGAGCGCCACCAGCAAACGCTGCGCGCCGAGACCGTCGCCGACGCGATCGCCGACGCTGTTGCCGGTAAGGCCCGCGCCCAGGCGCGCCTCACCGCCACCGGCTTCACGGCGTAGCCGCACTTCGCCAGCAGGCGGTTGAGGGGAACCTCGTCGCGTGAGCTGGTTCACGAGCGCGAGTCAGTGGATTCTTCCCGGATGCTGACGCCCTGAGGCGGCTCCGATCAGCGTTCGCACTTCCTTGATGCTTTATCGTCGTCGGCGGCAGTCGAGCCTCGATTGCGTCGAAGGAGCAGAACAATGGAATTCAAGGTCAAGCCGCTGGTTGCGGAACTCGTGGGAACCTTCTGGCTGGTACTCGGTGGCTGCGGCGCTGCAGTACTCGCCGCCGACTTCGGAGTCGGCGGAAACGGAACCAGCCTCGGTATTGGCTTCGTCGGCGTCAGCCTCGCGTTCGGTCTCACCGTGCTGACCGGGGCATACGCGCTTGGGCACATCTCGGGTGGGCACTTCAATCCGGCCGTGACGTTGGGCATGGTCGTTGCCGGGCGTTTTGATCCGAAGCACGCAGCCGGGTACGTCGGCGCACAGGTCATCGGGGGCATCATCGGTGCCGCTGTCCTGTTGGGCATTGCCAACGGTCAAGCAGGCTTCGAGATCGGAGAGGGCGCTGGTGTTTTCGCCTCGAACGGGTACGGCGAGTTCTCGCCTGGCGGGTACAGCCTCGCCGCAGCTTTGATCGCGGAGATCGTGTTGACCGCGGTCTTCCTGGTGGTCATCCTTGGCGCAACTGCGAAGAAGGCGGCCCCAGCAATGGGTGGTCTGGCCATTGGCCTCGCGCTCACCCTGATTCACCTCATCTCCATCCCGGTCACGAACACCAGTGTCAACCCTGCTCGGTCGACGTCGCAGGCGCTTTTTGCCGGCAGTGACCAGCTCGGACAACTGTGGCTGTTCTGGGTGGCGCCGCTCATCGGTGCGGCCATCGGCGCGGGACTGCACCGCTACGTGCTCGGCGACAACGAAGACGTCGTCATCGGACACGACCCGTCGGCAGCCTGAGCGCAGAATCGGCTGCGCTACAGCGCCATCGACGCGGACCATGCCGACAAGGCGGGTCCGCGTCGGTACGGTGAACGGATGCCTTCCTTCCCGTTCACGACCGCACTCGTCACCGGCGCGTCTTCTGGCATTGGCGCCGAGATGGCGCGGCAACTCGGGCGGGCCGGGGTACCGACGGTGCTCGTGGCTCGACGGGGCGACAAGCTCCGGGAGATCGCCGAGCAGTTCGACGGGTTCAGCGTGCTGGAAGCTGATCTGGGAACGGCAGCTGGCCAAGACGCCGTGATGGAGGCGGTCGGCAACACTGAGGACCCGATCGACCTGGTCGTGAACAACGCCGGATTCGGAACCAGTGGTCAGTTTGCCGAGCTTGACGCGGACCGGCTTGGCGATGAGGTCGAACTCAACGTGAAGGCGCTGACTCGAATCAGCAACGCAGCTGCTCGGGCAATGGCGGCCAGGGGTTCGGGATACCTGTTGAACGTGTCGAGCGTGGCGAGCTTTCAGGCTGCGCCTGGCCTGGCGGTGTATGCCGCGACGAAGGCCTATGTCACGAGCCTCACCGAGGCGTTGCACGAGGAACTGCGCGGGACCGGTGTCCACGTCACCGCATTGTGCCCGGGCTTGACGAAGACCGAATTCCAGGAACACAGCAACACGACCGAGTACGAAGCAACGTTTCCTGATTTTGCCTGGACCTCAGCGGAGTCCGTGGCAGCGGCGGGGCTCGACGGCGTTGCCAAGAACAAGACGATTGTCGTGCCCGGAGCGCTCTATAAGGGTCTCGTCGTCACGAGCGACATCACGCCTCGGGCCTTCGCTCGTCGCCTGAGTGGGCTGGCCTCGTCGATCCGTCGCTGATGTGCGTGGCTGCAGCGGTGGAGTCTGAGCTCGATCAGATTTCGTTGCCGTACTGATCGATCGCATCCAGGAGGGCATCGATGTCGGTGGTCTGCAGCGTCGTCGACATGCAGATCATGCGGAACGTGTTCATGCCATGGACGGGTTGAAAGCCGATCATGCCGGTGCCTTCGGCTTGCATTCGGGCTTTGATCTGTGGCGGCAGGTGGTGCAGCTGTGTGCGGACTTGGTCATCGAGATCTGCTGGGTGAAGAGCGGCGAGTGGCCGCAGTTCAGGTGGGACCCAGGCAAACACGACGTTGGTGAACGAGCCGGACACGATCGAAACGAATGCGCCGTCGCTGGCCGCGATTCGTTGGCGGGTGTAGTCGGCGATTGCCATTGCGTGGTCGATGCGTGCGGCGAACCCGGCGTCACCGTGAGCCTTCCACGCCACCCACAGCTTGAGCACGTCGATGCGCCGTGCACACTGGAACGTTCGGTCACCTGAGTCGAATTCAGCGAACTGTTTGTCTGGCTGGAAGAGATAGTCGGCTCCGCCGGCGAAGCACGCCGCGAGTTGCTCGGGTCGCTTGATCAGGAGTGCGGTGCACTGCTGGGTCATGCCCATCATCTTGTGGAGGTTCCACACGAAGGAGTCAGATCGCTCGACGCCTGCGAGTCGGTGTGCCTGGCCGCTGGAAAAGAGGGCGGAGCCGCCGTAGCAGCCGTCGACGTGGAACCACATGCCATGTGCCTCGCAGATGTCGGCGATGGCATGCAAGTCATCGAATGCCGACGTCACCGTCGTGCCCGCTGTGCCGATGACAGCGAGCGGAACGGCGCCGTGACGACGGGCGGTCTCAACGGCAACGGAGAGCGCCGTGGGGTCAATGCGGCCCTCGTGGTCGGTCGCCACCTTCGTGACCTGGTCGCTGCCGATGCCGAGCAACGCGGCCGACTTCGTGGCGGCATAGTGCCCGGACGCGGAGACAAAGATGGCCAGACGGTCGCCATTGCTCCCGCGTTGGGCGATGTCGGGCTGATGTCGGTGCCGAGCGAGCTGCAGCGCGAACAGGGTGCCGATACTTCCGCCGGGGCAAAACATGCCGGGTGGCAGGGACGGCATGGGGTTCGAGTCGGCGTCGACGTATCCCGCAAGTCGACCGAGTTTGTGGAGCACGGCGCTCTCCATCAGCGTGAAGACCGGTGCGACTTCAAAGGTCGCGCCCGTTGTATTGAGCGCAGCGCCGAGCCAGTCGCCGGCGACCGCGATGGGGTCGGGTCCGGCAAAATTCTGATTGACGAATCGCGGGTGACTGGTGTGCATCGAGTGGGTGATCACCAGATCGATCGCCGCCAGGACGTCGGCGTTGTCTTCCGCAGGAGCATCGTCAGCGAATGCCAGGCCGACCGCCGATTCGAATGTGTCGATCAGCTCCGAGGGTGACGCGAAACTGATGACTGGGTCGGCGTCACGTGGTGGGTTGAGGACGTAGTTGGTGGCGCGATCCGCGATTCCATCGACGAGGTGTCTGGTGGCTTGGTGCATTGGGAGTCAGCCCTGGTATTCGCCTTGAACGTTGACCGTGACGGCAATCTGCTTCTCGCTCCAGATCGGTACCTGGGCCTCGCCGAGGTTCAGCCAATTGACGAGTGCATCCTGGTGTTCAACGCGGAGACGGGCGCAGCCTTTGCTCTGGGGCGATGTCGGTACGTTGTTGGCTCCGTGAATGGCCTGCCCGCCGTCGAAGTAGAGCGGCCGGTACATGTTGCCGTTCAGCGGGTTGTCGATGGCAACCGGGAAGTCGGTGCTGTTGTGCCACCCGCCGCTTGCGACCGCCGGGTCGAACCGGAACGCGCTCGAACGCTCTTGCAGCCGAGTTTCGTACCCTTCGGAACCGGTGGAGGTCGGGAACACGTAGGCAAGCTCTCCACCGCCGGAGCCAGCGAACATGATCTGGCAAGTTCGGTCGATGAGGATCCAGCGAGTTGATGCGGTGGCCGAGGTCTGTGGCACGAGCAGCTCGGTTGCCTCGAGCAGCATCTTCTCTTCAGCGCTGCCCGCTGCCATGTCAGCCGTACTTGCGGGAAGCCCGAGCGAGAGTCGGAGGGCGCAGAGTCGCTGTCGTGTGACGGGTCCGGACACGCCGTCGATGAGCAGAGCTGGTGTGCCGAACCCTTCGAAGAGCTTGTTCAGCTTGAGCTGCTGCAGTTCGACGTTCTGCCTGACCGCGGCGCTGACGATCTCGGCATCCGGATCGGTGCGCTGCTCGCCGGTGAGGTCATTGAGTCCGTTGCCGACGCACACGTCGAGTGCCTGGCCGGCATCGAGGTCGGCTGTTGGCAGGTCGTTTTCGGCGCGGAGCGCGACCACGTTGACGGTCTCGTCATCGAACTGGTCGGCGATCAGACGCAACGAGTCAAATGGTTCGACCTCGACGACACACGCCGGGTCGTAGTACTCGGGTGGCGGCTCGGTGGTGGTGGTGGTCGGTGCCAGGGTGGTCGTTGTCGTGGCGATGGTCGTTGTGATTTCTGAGACCGCAGGATGCGTCGACGGCGGGCCCGTGTCCGGGGTTGCGGTCGTGTCAGCTGCTCCATCGGTCTGGCGTTCGCGGGCGACTTCGGTGCCGCTGTCGACGGATGCGCTGCACGCGCTGCCGGCAAGTGCGAGGCATACCAGCGCGATCGTGAGTCGTTGCGTCCGCATGAGTTTCCACGGTAACGATCCCCAACCGTTCTGTTCCGTCATCAGGGGTGGAGCGCGAGAAAGTTTCGCAGCGACGGCGATGCGCCATGTTGCTGTTGTGCGGCGGGCGAGGGTCAGCCGGCGGCGCGCTTGAATGGGTCGGGCGGGAACGATCCGGCCTCGACGCAGCTGGTGGACCATGTCTGCAGCGGGTCGATGATGGCATCGAGGTCACCGATGGCGTCGATGAGTGGCTGATCGAGTGCATCGGTGCGCGCCTCGATCTCGCGGCGGTAGTCGAGGCCGACATCGGTCAATGCATGGTCCTGATCAGCAGCATGGATCAATCCGGCGGTGCGGAGGTCGTCGGCGGCATCGGCGATCTGTTCGGCTGACCAGGCACGGCTTGCGCTGTACGAACCGAGCGGCATGCCGACGAAGAGTTCGGTGAGCACGTTCATCTTGATCGGGTCGAGTCCTTCCGACAGGCACACCGCGATGTGACCGTCGCCCCGATGCTCGCGGGCGAGTTCGCAGCTCCGCCACAGGACACCGATCGGACTGCTCGGCCAGGGCTGATCGCGCAGGCCGGAGAAGAGTGGACGGCCCATGCCGCTGATTGAGCCGACGGCGGTCTGGAGCATGGCCGCGACGCCCGAAACATCGGCGTCTCCCAACGTTTCGGTCAAGCTCTCGATGGTGCTTTCGGCCCGCGCGGCCAACATGACATCGCGGGCGACCGTGGAGCGGCCACGTTCGTACGCGCCGGTAATCATGTCGGGCTGGAACACGGCGAACGAAGCGACCACGACGCCGGCTGCGGGTTCGCCGAGCGACGCAGCGCGACCCCAGACGTAGCTCGTGATGAAGTCCAGGCCCAGTCCGGCGAGCCGTTCGTTTGTTCTTTTCGACCAGATCGAGTGCATCGCAATCGGTTCGATCGCGTCGCGCAGACGGCGCGCAGCAGATGCGTCGACGGTCGGCGCCGGTACGGGGAGCGGTGTAGGCAGCGGGTGTGCGAACGAAGCAACGGCGTCGGCGTAGTCCATCACCCGAACTTAGGTCGAAGTGCGGGGCGAACTGCCAGCAGGCTCAGGTGCGCAGGGCGACGAGGTATTGCCCGCCGCCTTCTTGAATGTCACTCGACAGTGTGAGCCCCGGTTCGAGGCGGCTGATTCGGTCGATCAGCCAGGCCGCTGTGTCGTCGGCGTCCTGTGGACTCGGGCAGCGGCAGAAAATTTCGCGTCCACCCTTGTTCGCAAGCCGATCGACGGTTTGAACGATCGGGACCGGGTCGATCACAAACAGATCAGCGTTCCAGGGGACGACGGCCTCGACGTTGCCCTTGCCGGTGTTGCATCCACGGTGCGCAAGCCGTTCGGGCAGGTCGGCCGAGCCGCTCGACTTCCCCTTGCCCTTTTTCTTGGCTTTTCGGTCGGTCATTCGGGCGTCGACGCTGGGGCCGCGATCGTCGTTGACCGACATCGTGGCATCGACAGGTTCATCGCAGATCCAGCAGCGCCAACTGTCTTGCTCACCGATGTCTTCGAACCTTGCCATGGCGAGTGAGGGTATGCGGTCACGCTGTGCATGGCACAACGTGGCGGTTCAGCGCAGAGGCGCCAGGGCGCTCTTGCCGCGGTACGCGGCAGCTTCGCCGAGTTGTGCTTCGATGCGGAGCAGCTGGTTGTACTTCGCGACTCGATCCGAGCGGCAGGGTGCGCCGGTCTTGATCTGGCCGCAGTTGGTGGCGACGGCGAGGTCGGCGATTGTTGCGTCTTCGGTTTCGCCCGACCGGTGGCTCATCACCGAGGTGTAGCCGTGGCGAGTGGCAAGGCCGACGGTATTGAGCGTCTCGGTGAGCGAACCGATCTGGTTGACCTTGATCAGGATCGAGTTGGCCACGTCGGAGTCGATGCCGCGTTGCAAGCGAATCGAGTTGGTGACGAAGAGGTCGTCGCCGACGAGTTGGGTCTTGTGACCGACCGAGGCGGTGAGCTTGGCCCAACCGTCCCAATCGTTTTCGTCCATGGCGTCTTCGAGCGAGACGATCGGGTACTTGTCGACCATTTCGGTCCAGTAGCCGGCCATCTCGTCGGGGGAGAGGACCTTGCCCTCGTGGGTGAGGTGGTAGGCGCCGTCTTCGAAGATCTCCGACACGGCCGGATCGAGTGCGATCGAGATGTCCTCGCCGGGCGTGAAGCCAGCCTTCTCGATGGCTTCCAGCAGGGTGGTGATCGCTTCTTCGTTGGACGACAGGTTGGGGGCGAACCCGCCTTCGTCGCCGACTGCGGTCGACAGACCGCGATCGTGGAGCACCTGCTTGAGCACGTGATATGTCTCGGTGCCCCACCGCAGGGCTTCGGAGAAGCTCGGCGCGCCGACGGGCATCACCATGAATTCCTGGAAGTCGATCGAGTTGTCGGCGTGGCTGCCACCGTTGATGACGTTCATCATGGGCACCGGCAGGACGTGTGCGTTCGGGCCGCCGACGTAGGCGTAGAGCGGCATGTTGAGCTCGATTGCTGCGGCCTTGGCCACGGCGAGGCTGGTGCCGAGAATGGCGTTGGCGCCGAATCGGGCTTTGTTGTCGGTCCCATCGAGGTCGAGCATGACCTGGTCGATGATCCGTTGGTCGAGCGCGTCGAATCCGTCGAGTGCATCAGCGATTTCGGTGTTGACGAAGCCGACCGCGTTGGAGACACCCTTGCCCATGTAGCGGTCTCCTCCGTCGCGCAGCTCGACGGCTTCGTGTTCGCCGGTCGAGGCGCCGGACGGGACCGCAGCGCGACCGATTGCACCCGAGTCGAGTTCGACTTCGACTTCGACTGTCGGGTTGCCCCGTGAATCAAGGATCTCGCGGCCGACGATGTTCTGAATTTCACTCATACTTCTGCCAAGCGTAGAGCGCTGGGACGAGTGGTGCTGGCCCTGTTGGGAAGTGTTCGATCGCTGGTGCCCGGGGGAGAGGAGAGGCGGTTTGGGGTTCAGGCGTCGTCGAGCAGGCTGATGCTCTGCTGCTCTGCGCTGGCCTCAACGTCGGTGACGCTCACGATTTCGTCGGGCGCGTCGACGAGGACGTCGGGGATGTAGGAGTCGAGTGCAGCTTGGAGTGACACGTCGGCGCCGCGCTGCTCTGACAGGAACCAGCGGTGCTCGAGGAGCTGGTGATACAACTCGGCTGGCTCGAGCTTGGCGAACATGGATGGGGGAACGCTGGCGATCAGTGGCTCGAACTGCTGGTCGAGCCAGCGCACGGCCACGACGTTCTCCGGAAGTGATCGCAGCGCAACACCGGTGCTGGCCATTTCGACTGCGCGGCGATGATGGAGTTCCGCTCCAAACGCGCGGATGTCGCCGAGGAGGCGGCGAGCCTGGTTTTCGGTCGTCTCAAGCCCAGTCAGATTCTTGAGGCGTTGGCTGTGGTAGCCGTGTTCGACGACACGCGGAATGTAACGCATCTGACCCTCGGTCGGGTTGCCGACGATGTCCATCTCTTCGACATCGAACCCCAGGTCGTGCAAGCGCTCGAGTCGCTGCTCGATCCGGAATGTCTCACCGATCGCGAAGTTGGCGGGGGCGGTGAGTTCGTTCCAGAGATTTGAGTAGCGCTCCTCAAGGAGCTGTGTCGTTTCCCACGGGTCGATGTCGGCAGCGAGGCGGCCACCGGCCTGGAGGTCGAGCAGTCCGCCGGCGAAGTTTTCGGTGGCGATCTGGAGGTCGAACGTGCGTTGACCGTCGCTCAGCGTGTCGTAGTGTTCGCCCGTTTCGATATCGATCACGTAGGCCGACAGGGCTCCAGCGTCGCGTCGAAACAGTGTGTTGGAGAGCGAGCAATCTCCCCAGAAGTAGCCAGCGAGGTGGAGGCGTACGAGCAGGCCGGCCATGGCATCGAGGACGCGTTCGCCGAGGTACGGGATGGTGAGGCCTCGACCGGACAGCAGCGTGCGGTACGGAATGGAGTAGTCGAGGTGGCGAGTGATCAGCATGCCGTCGACGTTGTCGGCCTTGCCGGTGACGGCAGCGACGACTTCGGCGGTGGGGAGGCCGTCGTCTTCCAGCTGATGCAGGAGTCGGTATTCCCGCTCGACCAGATGGTTGGGAAGCTCTTTGATGACGTAGCTGACATCGCCGAGTTCGATCAAGCGCACGACATGGCGATGGAGTCCGAGCACGCCGTGCATGCGCGGCAATGACCAGTCGGTGAGTCGTTCGGTGAAGGGCAGGCCGCTGATCAATGGGTGGTCTGACGGACTGGCGAGTTGGAGCCGCACCTGTCGAGTCTGCCCGCTGGGTGGCCATGCCGCGTGTCTCGAATCAGAGTCTGGAAAGAAATTCTCAAGGTCATCGGGTGCGGTGCCGATGATCGGTCATGGAACCGACTGATTCGCGCCTGCAGGAATCAGAGCCTCAGAACAATGGAGAGTCTGTCGTCTTCGACATGGTTCCCCTCGAAGGAAGCGACGTTCTGACCCAGCCGTCACCGAGCGGGCTCCCCCTCGATGTTGTTCCCGTCGTCGAGCCGTCGGCGGGGTTGCCGTTGACATCGCCCGCTGTTCACCCGTCGGTCGGCCCGGTCTCCCAGCTCGAAGCAGCACTCGGCAATGCTGCTGCACGGACAGTGCAGGCTCCCCCCGCTGCTGCTCCGGTCGCTCCAGCCGCGGCACCCACGCCTGCTGCAGCACCCGCCGCGCTGCCTGTTCGCCCGCTCGCGCCGCCGAGTCCCATCACTCCATTCGCGAGCATTCCGATCGCGGTGCCGACCATTGATCCGTTGCCCGCGCCGATGGCCAGGGTTGCTCCCACGGCCGGGGTTACTCCGACGATGGCGCAGCCAGCGCAGCCTCAGATTCGCGTCAATCTGCCGGCCGATGCTGCTCTGAGCCTTCCCGGGCAGCCACGACCAGCTGGCGAGCGAGGCACGACGTCAGTCTCGGCTGCTCCGGTCGGAACGGAACTCCCCACTCGTTTGCCGATGCTGCCGTTGCGCATGCTCGCAGTCGGTGGCACAGCCGGCGCGATGCTGCTGTTTGCCTGGCAGTCAGCACGCGTGATGACCGCGCAGGATCGCCTCGCATCTTTGTCGATGCTGGCGATGCTCCTCGCGACGATCGCCGCAGCAAGCGTGGTTGTGTGGACATGGGTGGTGACCGAGAATGCTCGACGCCTCGTTGACCCAGCGCGCACTCAGGAACTCCCTGATCCGAGCTACGCGGCCATGACCTGGTTGGTTCCACTGGCTTTCGTTGCAGGCGCAGCCGCTGCGGTGACGTACCTCTCCGATCGGCTCAACACGCCGTCCGAAGGAACTGAGTCGTCCTTGCCGTTGATGCTTGCTCTCGGCGCCATCGTGCTGACGCTTCCGCTGATGTACTCCCCGGTCACCTACATGAGCGGGGTCGTGCGCAAGGTCGGAGGCCGAGGAATTCGATTCGCCGAATGGATTTCGGTGCCTGTCGTGCTCTCGGCCGTTGGCGTCGCGATGATTGCCGGCCTCCGTGTCGGTGGAGCGTTTGGTGACGATGTTGAGGGGCTCGCCCCGGCCTGGGTGATCGGTGTGGCAGCAATCGTGCCGGCCGTCGTGGTCGTGGCGCTCGGCTGGCGCGCAGCTGCCGCTGTCGAAGCAGATGTCGAGCGTGCCTTCGATCGTCGGCTTGGTGTGCCGACGGCGGTGTCGAAGCGGAGGAGCCGTTCCCTCTCGCTGACCGCCGGCGGCGGACCGAACCATAAGGCACTGCGTCAGCACGGCTACATCAATCAACTGCCCGGCACGCATGTCCTCGGTGTCGCGATCACTGCCGTTCTCGCGGGCCTCAGCCTGCTCAGTCTCATCGGTGCGTTCGTAGTGTTCTTGTTCTGGCAAGAGACACAGGACGGGGTTCTCCTGCCAGCACAAAGTGACCGGGCATGGGACGTCGTATCGCTGCTCCATATGTTCGAGCGCAACGTTGCGTTCGGCTTGCTCGTGCTCGCGATGATCTGGTCGTTCCTGGCCATCACCAATATCCGTCTTGCCTCGATGCGCCGACGCAATCCCATCCTGGCCGCCGCGGCGTGGCCGATCGCTGCGGTCGGTGTGTCGATCGCCGGGGCCAGCTTGGTTGCCGACGGTTCGGTTGGCGAGGTGATCTTGGGGTTCGCAATCCAGGCGTTCTTCTTGGCCATCCCCGTCTTCCTGCTCTACCGCGGTGCCGGCTCGATCGGGGCGCGACGCCAACTGCTTCGTATCTTGTGGGCGATCGGTGTGGTGCTGCTGGTCCAGGTGCAGGGTCTCGGCGGTCTGTCAACTGCTGATGCATCAGTGGAGTCAACCCAGGTCGCTCGGCTCGCCGGATACCTGGCAATCGGCGCCATGTTGCAGCTCCTCGCGATGTTCGCCGCCGCCGGTGCCATGCGTGCACTGACCGACGCGACCACTCACGTGGCGATGCGCCACAATTCGCTTGTCGCTGAGGGTCGCCAGACCGAGGCGTCGCGATCTGCGATGTCGTCAGCGCCTCAGATGGGCTCACCTGAGATCTGAGGAGCGGGTGCCTCATGAATGATCCGAACATGTCTGAAGCAGAGCCGTCGGCGTTCACGCCTCCGTTTGACCAGTTGCCTGTCGATCAGCAGCCGCTCCCGCCGCGCCTGAGTGGTGGCGCAAACGTCGCCGTCTCGCCCGGACCGCCCCTCATTCCGCCACTTCAGACGACGTCGCCGATCGACTTCGTTGATGCTGCACCTCGCCCCGCTGCCACTGCTGCAGCCATTGCCCCGTTGACGTTGTCGGCCGCATCGCAGACGAGCGGCGATCCGTCGGACTTCTTGCCGCTCCGGTCGGACCCGCCGCCCGCGCTGGTCCCCACCTGGTGGCTCCGCTCGGCTGTGGTTGTCTCGCTCTGCGTCGCAATGGGCGCCACGCTCTGGACTGAGTACCAGGGTGCGCTGGGTGATGGCGCACTCTCAACGGCGGTATCGGCTGCCCATGGCCTCGCCGGTGTGCCGCTTCTCCTGTGGAGTTTCTTGGCGATGGGGAATGCGGGGCGAATCGTTCCCGCATCGCGGTACCAAAGGCGCTCGAGTGGCTCGATGGCGGTTGCGCTGTGGCTGTTGGCTGCGGCCGCTCCGTTCGGAGCGATCGCTGTGGCGCGTTGGCTCGATGAACGGCTGAACGACTCCGAGGACCTTGCTGCGGTGACGATCTTGGTCGCGACGGTGTTCGCTGGTCTTGGGCTGCTCTGGCTGCCGTTCGGATACCACTCGCGGCAGGCATCTCGTGTTGGTGCGCCCCACCGGGTCATGCTCCGATGGTTCTTCGCCCCCTTGCTGTCCGGTATCGGCGGTCTCGTCGTGGTGTCGGTCTGGCTCGGTGGTCTGCTCGCCGAGGATGGACTCGAGACGTCTGAGCGACTCCTGCAAACCGGTGTCGTGTATGCCGTGCCGATGTCGGTGTTTGTGTTCTCGACCTGGCGAGCGATCACCGTCTTCGATGAGGTGATCGACCTGCGGTGGCGTCGCTGGCGGGCCGAGTGGGAGCAAACGCTCGGTGACCTGGCTGCACTGCCCGTCCCGGGTCCAGAGGATTCCCCCGAAATCGACAACGTCCACGACGCCTAGGTTTTCGATACGAACCGGTCTGTTGCGCTCGGGTTGAACACGGCCAGCGTGGTCAGTTCGGCGGGTTGCTCACGATGAGTTTCGCTTCGTCCCAGAGCCCATCGAGGATCTCGAGATTGCTCGTGCGCAAGTCAATCGACCGTTGCGCAGCCAACTGCTCGACCGATTCGAAACGTGACCGGAACTTGTCGCTGGCTGCGCGGAGTGCCAGCTCAGCGTCAATGCCGAGGTGTCGCGCCACGTTGACAACGGCGAACAACAAGTCACCGAGCTCATCGGTTGCAGCATCGTTGTCGCCCTGCCCGACTGCTTCGCTCAGTTCACCGGTCTCTTCGACGATCTTCGGAAATGCTCCGTCGACGTTGGGCCAGTCGAAGCCGACCTTTGAGGCCTTGCGTCCAACTTTTTGGGCATACGCCAGCGACGGCAGTGATCGTGGGATTCCGTCGAACACCGACGTGCGGTTCTTCTCGACGCGTTTGATCTCGTCCCAGTTGCTGAGCACGGTGTCGGTGTCGCCCGCATTGGCCATGTCGCCGTCCTTGGGCCCGAAGACGTGCGGGTGGCGGCGAACGAGCTTGTCGTGCACGCCCTGCGTGACGTCGGCGATCGTGAATCGACCTTGTTGTTCAGCAATCGTTGCGTGGAACTCGATCTGAAACAGCAGGTCGCCGAGTTCCTCGATGAGGTCGTCGTCGGTTGCAGGGTTGTCGGGGTCGAGAGCATGGAGTGCGTCGACGACCTCGTAGGTCTCTTCGAGCAAGAAGGGGATCAGGGTCTCGTGGGTCTGTTCGATGTCCCACGGACACTGCTCGCGCAGCGTCCGGGTCAGTTCGTGGAAGCGCACGTATTCCTGCCCGACGGGCGCTGCGAGCTGCGGGATGTAGATCGAGGTGAGGTGATTGGCCTCGATGGTCTGGTCGAGTTCGGCCCACGTCGTGTGGACGATCTGTTCGTCGTCGGTCCCAAGCGCGTGCAAGATCACGACCGGGTCGGCGCCGTCGGCACCTTCGACCGCCAGCTTGATGTCGCTCAGTACCCAGTTGGCATGAGTGTGGGCGACGAGGAGGGGGCCGCGTTCGCCGGCCGCAGCGGTTGCGAACTCGTGGCCGTCGACGAGCCGGACGCTTGCCTCGACCGGATCGATGCCAAGCCGGGCCCACGCGACATCGAGAAACGACATCGCCGGAAGGATGTCGACTTCGATGCCCTCATCGTCCGATGCGCGTTCCTGTAGGTAGCGCACTGTGCGTTCAAGTATCAGCGGTGAACCGGGGACGGCGTAGAGGATCTCGCCGTGTTCGCGCGCGGCCTCGATCAAGCGATTGGTGATCTCGACGTAGACGTCGTCGAAGGAATCAGCGGTCTCGTAGAGGTCGTCGTGTGCGGTGGCGTCGGGAACAAGATGAGCCGAGGGATGCACCGAGGTGCGCAGATGCCTGTGGGGGATGCGGTCGATGGCGACGCGTGCCTCATCGGTGATGTGCTGTGTGCTGCCCGGACCGAGACCGACAACAACGATGCGGGCCGCGGTGTGGGGTGAGGGCATCAGCGATGTCCGGCTCAGACGAGCGGAATGACTGTGGCGGTGGCGTTGTCGTAGGTGCCGATTTGCGGATCGACGTAGACGTCGAGGCCGAGGGAGTCGGCGCCGAGTGCTCCGGCAACGATGGGCGTGTCGTCGGGGCCGAGTTCGTTGTATGGAATGAACCGGCTGACCACGTAGAGGTCTCCGTCCGGCGCGGCGTCGGGAATGATGGCGGTGGCATACGGCTCATTCGCATTGAGCATGGTGATGGAGTCGGCGAGTGGGTCGTCGACGCCGAGCGGCAGTTGGGTGATGGTTAAGCACCCAATTCGACCGTCTGACTGAGCGAGCTGGTCATTCACATTGAATGAGGCGAAGAGGTCGGCAAAGTCAGCGCCACTCTTAAGCTCGGCGATGACTGCCTCTGCATCGGCGGGGGTGGACATCCCGACGGCCTCGACACAGATACTCCCGCTTTCGAAGACTCCGTTGGCATAGGCGGCAGCGGCGAGAGTGGGATCCGATGCCTCACTCACGCGTTCGGCGATCCAGCCGCTGACTTGGCTACGGGCGATATCGGCGCTGGCAAGCTGTTCATCGGTCGCGCCGAGTTCTTGTAACTCGGTGATGAGTTCGTCGCGGCTGTACTCCGCGTCGTCGACTCGCGCCGCAAGATCGTTGTCGGAGAACGTGGTGCAGCCAGCGGTGAGGGTGGTAGCAGCAAGAACAAGCAGGGTGATCGGAGAGCGGCGCTTCACCACCCGAACGATACAAGGACGACTTGGTGCCAGGCACCAAGTCGTCCTCTTTCAGCGATGATGCCGTCGATCAGGACGACTTGGTGCCTGGCACCAAGTCGTCCTGATCGGGGGCTTCGACGAGATCGCGCAAGAACTTCACGAGGAAGGTGGCGGCATCAGCCTTCGTGCCGTCGGGATTCCGGCGGGGGATCGGCACGACCAGTTGGCCAAGGTCTTCTTTGAACTTGGCGCCCTTCGACAGGCGTCGCAGCCGCATTGACTCGCTCATCTTGAGTTCGAGCGGGCTGAGCTTGGCATCAGTCGCCGAGATCTGAATGTCGCGCAGACCGAGCCGGTGACACTCGGCGCGCAGGTAGCCGACCTGCAGCAGGGCTTCGGCTGGCTCGGGGAGTGGGCCGTAGCGATCTTCCCATTCGGTGCGAATGTCGTCGACCTGTGCGTCGGTCTCGACGCCGGCCAGCCGGCGGTAGGCCTCGAGCCGCAGCTCTTCCTTGGTGACGTAGTCCGGCGGGAGGAACGAGTCGGTCGGCACGTCGAGTTTGATCTCGGCGGGGGCGTTCTTGGGCGGCTCGCCTTTCATTTCACTGACCGCTTCGGTGACCATTTGGCAATAGAGGTCGTAGCCGACCGCCGCGATGTGCCCGGACTGCGACTCGCCGAGCAGGCTGCCCGCTCCGCGGATCTCGAGGTCGCGCATCGCGATCTTGAAGCCGGACCCGAGTTCGGTCGACTCGCCGATGGTCCGGAGGCGCTCGTAGGCCTCCTCGGTCAGCACCTTGTCGCGCGGATGGAACAGGTAGGCGTATGCACGCTGTCCTGATCGGCCGACCCGGCCGCGCAGCTGGTGCATCTGGCCAAGGCCAAGCAGGTCCGAGCGTTCGACGACGAGCGTGTTGACCGAGGGCATGTCGATGCCCGACTCGATAATTGTCGTGCAGACGAGCACGTCGTATTGGCCGTCCCAGAAGTCTTGGACGACGGTCTCGAGTGTTGCTTCGTCCATCTGCCCGTGCGCGACGGCGATGCGGGCCTCGGGGACGAGCTGGCGGAGCCGCGCCGCGGCAGTGTCGATGGAACGGACCCGGTTGTGGACCCAGAAGACCTGCCCCTCCCGCAAGAGTTCGCGGCGAATCGCCTCGATCGCCACGCGTTCGTCGTACTCGCCGACGAACGTCAGAATCGGTTGGCGTTCCGCCGGTGGTGTCTGGAGCAGCGACAGGTCGCGGATGCCGACGAGGCTCATTTCGAGGGTGCGTGGAATCGGGGTGGCGGTGAGGGTGAGGACGTCGACGTTTGTCTTCATCTTCTTCATTTTCTCTTTGTGCTGCACTCCGAACCGCTGCTCTTCATCGACGACGAGCAGACCGAGGTCCTTGAAGTTGATGTCCGCGGCGAGCAGGCGATGGGTTCCGATGACGCAGTCGATCTCACCCGACTTGACCTCGGTGATGACTTTCTTGGCCTGGCTGGCGGTGAGGAATCGGGACAGCACCTCGACTCGAATGGGATAGCCCGCGAACCGGTCGGCGAAGGTGTTGCCGTGCTGGGTTGCGAGCAGCGTGGTCGGTGCGAGGACGGCGACCTGTTTGCCATCTTGGATGGCTTTGAACGCAGCGCGGATCGAGATTTCGGTCTTGCCGAAGCCGACGTCGCCGCAGACGAGGCGGTCCATGGGGAACTCGCGTTCCATGTCGCCTTTGATGTCATCGATCGCCTTGCGTTGATCCGGTGTCTCGACGAACGGGAAGGCATCTTCCATCTCGGCCTGCCACGGCGTGTCTTGCGCGAAGGAGTGACCCTGAGCGGTGACACGCTGCTGGTAGAGCAGCACCAGTTCCTGCGCGATCTGGCGGACCTCGGACTTGACGCGACTCTTGGCCTTCGCGAATTCCGACCCACCGAGTTTGTGGAGGGCAGGTGCCTCACCGCCGACGTATTGGCGCAATGAGTCGATCTGATCTGACGGGACATACAGCTTGTCGCCGCCCTTGTACCCAATGAGCAGATAGTCGCGTTCGACACCGCCGATGGCCCGTTTGACCATGCCTTCGTACTTGCCCACGCCGTGCTGGTGGTGCACGACGTAGCTGCCGGTCTTGAGGTCTTCGAACGTTGATGCCGCATCGCGCTTGGGTTGGCGGCGCGCCTTACGGTGGGCCCGCCGGCGGCCGGTCAGGTCGCTTTCGGCAACGATCGAGATCTTCGCGTTGGGCAACGTCGCGCCTCGGTGCAGGGGCGCCACGACAATGTGTCCGCCGGGACCGAGGCGCAGGACGTCGTCAGGGTCCGCTGGCTGCTTGCGGACGGGGAAGTCAAGACCCTGGTCGAGCAGGAGCGAGTGAAGCCGGTCGGCCGAACCGGAGCCGTCGGCAGCGACCACGACGCGGTAGCCGTTGCTGATCAGCTGGGTCAGACGATCCGTGAGACCCGACCCGTCGCCGCCCACAGGGCCCCAGCCCGACGCTTCGACGACCGGTGTGTCGGGAGAGTCTGGCGTGGAGTCGAGTGACCAGAAGCTCGCTGTGTCGCTGGACAGCAACGTTTCAGGATCGGCGTGCAGCCGCGGGAACGACTTGTCCGGGTCGCGTGCCCAGGTTCCGGCGAGCGTGCGAGCGAGGTCGTCTTCTTCGGCGATGAGGTCTTTGGCTCGATCGAGCATGCGCCGGGGCTCAACGAGGAGCACCTTCGCGTCGGCCGGCAAGACGTCGGTGAGGAGACGGTCGCTGTCGATCAGCCATGGCAGCCAGCTCTCCATGCCATCGAAGTGGGCTCCTTCGGCCAACCGTTCCCACTGTTCGCGACCCCACGGCTCGCTGGCCACCAGACCGGCAGCTCGTTCGCGCACATCGTCAGTTGGCATGAGCTCGCGGGCTGGAAAGATCGTCGCCTCGGCGAGGTCGTCGGTCGAACGTTGGTCGTTGACCCCGAAGCGTGTGAGTCGGTCGACTTCGTCCCCCCACAGGTCGATTCGGATCGGTGCATTGGCCGTTGACGGGTACACATCGAAGATGGCGCCCCGCCGCGCGAACTCGCCGCGATGTTCGACCAGTTCCTCACGCCGGTAGCCGAACTCGACGAGTTGTCTGGCCAGTGCCTCCGGGTCGATCTCGATACCGGGCCGGACCGCGATCGGCTCGACCGTGGTCGCCCCCGGTCCCAGCTTCTGGAGCAATGAGCGAACTCCGGCGACGATGATCTTCGGCGCTCGGTCCCCACGATGCAGCCGCCACAAGACCTCGAGTCGTTGTCCCATGGTCTCGACGCTTGGGCTCACTCGCTCGAACGGGAGGGTCTCCCAGCCGGGGAACATGACGACGTCGCCGGCAGGTACGAACTGAGCAAGGTCATCGACGAGCTGGCCCGCCATTGTCCCGGTGGGGCATGCCACGACCAGGGGCCGCCGACTCGACAGGTGAGCGAGCGCTGCGATGGAGATCGGACGGGCGACCTCAACGACCGCGAGCCGTGCGCTGGGGTCGCCGAGGGCACGGGTCAGGCCGGGTTCGTCGCGGAGCAGTCCGGGCAGTGATTCGAGTGGGGCGTGGCTGTGCTCGGTGGGAGCCGTGCCAGGTGTACCGGGAAGCGGCGTCGTCATCGCTTGACGTTGTATCGCTGCATTGCGGCATCGACCCCGTCGGACACGATCATTTCCACCGCGTCGGCGGCATCGGCGATCGTGACGTCGAGGAGTTCTCGCTCGCGTTTGGGAACCTTCGACAGTACGTAGTTCTTGCCGGCACCCGATGGAGGTTTGCCGACGCCGATGCGGACGCGGATGAAGTCCTGCGTGTGCAGGTGCTGCTTCATCGAGCGCAGTCCGTTGTGCCCGGCAAGTCCGCCACCGACCTTGACCTTCAGTTCGCCGGGCGAGAGGTCGAGTTCGTCGTGCACCACGATGATTTGCTCAGCGGTGGCGATGCGGAATCGGCGGACAAGTGCCCCGACTGCCTGGCCAGACTGGTTCATGTACGTGATGGGAAACGCGAGGACGACGCGTTCGTCACCGTCGGGCCCGCGGAGACGTGTTTCGGCGAGCAGCGCGTTGTCGCGACCGCCTTTGAGTGTCGAACCCGTGCGTTCGGCGAGCACCTTGATGGCATCTTCGCCGACGTTGTGGCGCGTGCCAACATATTTCGGGCCAGGGTTGCCGAGACCGACGACGAGCCAGTCAAACGGATCACCCTTACCGACGCGTCCAAAGAGGCCCATGTCAGTGTGATCCGTCAGTGCAATCCGGATGAGGACGAGCGGTGAGCCGAGCCGAGTGGCTCGCTCGCTCAATCGGAGTCGTCGCCAGCGGAGTCGCCGGCTGCGTCGCCCTCTTCGCCCTCTTCGGCTGCGGCTTCGGCTGCGGCTTCCTCGGCGTCGAGCACCGGGGTACGCATCGTGAGGACGGTGACGACCGGGAACTCCGGGTCAGCTGCGGCGGTGACGCCTGCGGGCAGCGGGATGTCAGAGACGCGGATGGTGGTGTCCATGTCCATGTCGGAGACATCGATGACCACTTCGTCGGGAATATTGCGCGGTGTCGTGACCACTTCGAGTTCAGTCATCGTGAGGTCGACGAGTCCGCCATCGGCCTCGACGGCCTTGGCTTCGCCCTCGAGGCGCACTGGCACAGCAACGGTGACTTCTTCGTTCAGGTTGACCTGAATGAAGTCGATGTGCTGGACGTTGCGCTTCACCGGGTGGCGCTGGATGTCCTTCACGAGGGTCGGGTACACCTCGCCGTCGACGGTGAGGTCGAGGATGGTGTTGAGGCCAGCGGCGCCCGACAGTGCAACACGGAGGTCGCGACGAACGACGGTCACGCTGACCGGGTCCATGCCGTGTCCGTAGACGACGCCGGGGATGCGATCATCGGCACGCAGACGGCGCGCCGTGGCGCTCCCAGTTGTGCGGCCAGATTCGGCGAGAAGAACAGTCTCAGACATGGTTTTCGGTCCTTGATTCAGGTGGAGATCTCAGGTGACGCCCAGAGTGCGCGTCGGTACAGCAGGCAGCAACGCTATCGCCCGCTTCTCCCATCCCCTCGCGCGCTCACCCACTCCGCTCCACACCCCACCCCCGCTCGAAAAATGTGGCCGCAGCGTCGCTCGCCGCACATTATTCCCGCACATTTCTGGCGAAGCGGCCGATTGACACGAAATGTGTGGGCTCAGCGTCGGTCAGCGACGCTCAACTGTCATTTTTCGGGACACGGGTGCGGTCCGCTGGGGCTGGCGCTCGAGACCTGGCGGCTGGGGCCGGGGGCACCTGGGGCGACAGGGGCAGGGAGGCTGCTACGAGAGGTTTTCGCCGTCGAAGATGTCGCTGACACTGGTGTCGTCGAACACCGCGCCGAGCGCTTCTGCGATCAGCGGCGCAACCGAGAGGATTTCGATGTTCGGGAGCTGCTTCTCGGGAGGGAGCGGCAGCGTGTTGGTCAGGACGACCTTTTCGAGGGGGCTGTTCTTGAGCCGATCGATCGCCGGACCTGACAAGACACCGTGAGTCGCCATGGCCCACACGTTCTTGGCGCCGCGCTTCATCAGCAGCTCGGCGGCAGCCACGATGGTGCCGCCGGTGTCGATCATGTCGTCGGTCAGCACGCATGTGCGCCCTTCGACGTCGCCCATCACCTCGGCGGCCTCAGCCACGTTGGTCGTGCCCTTTGGGCGGCGCTTGTAGATAAAGGCCAGGTCAGCACCGATGTCGCCGAGGTGCTGTGCCATTCGTTCGGCCACTTTGATGCGGCCGGCATCGGGCGACACGATCACCGGTGCGGTCGAGTTCTCCCGGACGTACGCCTCGAGCACGGGCATGGCGGTGAGGTGGTCGACCGGACCGTCGAAGAAGCCCTGGATCTGACCGGAGTGAAGATCGATCGAGATCATTCGCTTGGCACCAGCGGCCTTGAACATGTCAGCGACGAGGCGTGCGGTGATCGGCTCTCGCCCGGCGGCCTTTCGGTCCTGGCGGGCGTAGCCGTAGAACGGGACGACCGCCGTGATGCGCTTGGCCGATGCACGTGAGGCAGCATCGATCATGATCAGGTGTTCCATGATCGAGTCGTTGACCGATCGATTGTCGACGCCGTAGTGGGTCTGCATGATGAACACGTCGGTGCCGCGCACGGACTCACCGAAGCTGCAACGCACTTCGCCGTTGGCGAACTCGACGAGATTGTCGCTGCCGACTTCGATGTCGAGATGCTGGGCCACCTCCTGAGCGAGTGCAGGATGGGTACGACCCGTGTAGAGAGCGAGGCGCTTGGTGGTGACCTTTTCCATGTGGAAGTCCCAGGTGATTGTGTGGTCGGGTGGCGTCGGGAACTACCCGACGGGGGCAGTGTAGAACGCGCCGGTCGTCGCGTTCGAAAGGACCGCGGAACCCGCAGGCAGATGCACATACGGACCAACGACGGCGTCGTTGCCGATCTCGGCGCTGTGGCCGACGCTGTGTTCAACGACGGCGCCGGTGCCGACTGTGCAGTCGGAGAGACGTGTGTCGGGGCCCAGCTCGCAGCCGTCACCAATGACGGTCGATCCTTGCAACATCGTGCCGGGGTACAGCGTGACGTCACGACCGATCGTGACGTTCACATCGATGAACGTCTGGCGGGGGTCGAGCATCGTGACGCCGTTGAGGAGCCAGTGGCGGTTGGTGCGGTTGCGCAGCTCACGTTCGGCGAGCGCAAGCTGCCACCGGTCATTGACGCCTTGCGTCTCGGCAGCATCGGCCTGCACCGCGCCGACACGATGGCCCATGCCGGCCAGAGCAGCGACGACATCGGTGAGGTAGTACTCGCCCTGGGCGTTGTCGGTGGTGAGATTGCGCAGCGCCGGCCCGAGCAAGTCGCGGCGGAAACACAGGATGCCGGTGTTCCACTCTTTGATGTCGAGTTCGTCGGGCGAGGCATCGCGCTGTTCGACGATGCGAGCGACCTGGCCGTCTTTCTTGCGGACGATCCGGCCATATCCGGTCGGGTCGTCGAGCACGCTGGTCAGCAGAGTGCACGCGTTTTGGTTGGCGACATGGGTGGCGACCAGCTCGTCGAGCGTGTCAGCCTCGAGCAGGGGAGTGTCGCCGGGCAGGATGACGATGGTGGCGTCGTCGTCGTAATCGTCGCCGTCGAATGCCGTCATGCCGATGGCTGCTGCATCGCCCGTACCGTTTTGTTCGAGCTGCTCGACGAACGCCACGTTGGCCCAGGCCGGAGCGCGCTCGGTGACCTTCTTCGTGACGGCCTCAGCCTGGTGACCGACCACGACGGCGGTGCGAGTCGGCTGGAGTTTCTCAAGCGCGTGGATCACATGAACCACCATCGCCCGCCCGCAAATGAGGTGGAGGGGCTTCGGGCGACTCGATCGCATGCGAGAGCCTTCCCCAGCAGCGAGGACAATTGCGGAAACACTCATGGTTCCGGGGGGAGGAATCGAACCCCCATTCTCGGCACCAAAAACCGCTGTCTTGCCGTTAGACGACCCCGGAGTGGATCAGCCGACAAGCTACCGGAGTGGGCGGTCCGCACAACCGATTGGGTGCGTTGAGATGTGAGTTGCTCGATGCCCAGCACAGAGTGACCGCTTGCGAGATGGGACCGGTAGCGTGGTCTGCCTTATGGGTTCGTTGATTAAGAAGCGTCGCAAGCGTATGCGGAAGAAGAAGCACAAGAAGATGCTGCGCCGCACGCGCCACCAGCGTCGTAAATAGTTCGTTTCATCCCGCGGTCGGGCGCTCAGTGCGCCTGATTCGTGGCCACATCTGACGGCACCACGTGTGCCACTACAACCGTTGCGCCCTTGTCGACCAAGTCGATGAGGGCGTTGCTGTGTTTGCCCTCGGTGAACCAGGTGGCACCGCTCCCTGCGAGTGTCGGCGCTGTGCCGGTCCGATCAGTGATCGCGTCGCGCCACCATGTCAGCTGTGGTTCGACCGCAAGGGCTGCGGGTTCGAGGTCGTTGGGTCCGTCGACGGTTGGGCCGCCGAGGTCGTCCCATGCTCGGTACGCGGCTGGCGTGCTGACCGCCAGCGGGGGAATGATGAGCGTCACAGCCTGATCGATATGCGGGAGTGGTTCGATCACTTCGCCGATGCCAGTCACTCGGGCTCGGCCCCCAATGAGGCAGAAGCTGATGTCGGCTCCGAGATCTGCGGCTTGTGCGAGCGACTCAGCGTCGACGGGGTAACCGGCCCAATGGAGCGCAGTGGCGGCGTCGGTGGAGCCGCCACCGAGCCCGCCGCCGTGTGGAATGTGTTTGTCGATGTTGACGTGTGCGGAGGTGTTGCCGAGGGCGAGCGCGCGAGCGACGAGGTTCGAGTCATCGGTCGGCACGCCGTTGGAGAACGGTCCTGTCGCCGAGAGTCCCGATCGAGATGGATCAAACGTGAGGACATCGTGCAGATCGAGGCTGACCATCTCAGCGTCGATGAGGTGGAAACCGTCGTCGCGGAGTCCGGTCATCTTCAGTGTCAAGGTCAGTTTGGCGTGTGCGCGCCATGAGCCGGGGGCGCCGATGTCAGCCATGCACAATCGCTGCCAAACGAACCCACGCATCGACGTCGAGTTCTTCGGGTCGGGCGGTGCCGACCACGTCGGCAGCCTCGAATTGTTCGGCCTGGACCACGCCGCTCAGCGACTTGCGCAACATCTTGCGCCGTTGGCCGAATGCGGTCTTCACCAGCGTGAAGAGCTGCTCGGGGTCAGCTGCCGCGAGATGATCCGGCATCGGATCGTGACGGGTGATCTCGACGAGTGCGGACTCGACGTTGGGGCGGGGAACAAACACCGTTGCGGGCACGAGGCCGACGATTCGGGCCGACCCCCAGTAGGCGGCCTTGACGCTGACCGCGCCGTAGCCCTTTGTCCGAACCGGTGCGGCGAAGCGTTCTGCAACCTCGCGCTGCACCATGACCAGAATCCGTTGCACCTGAGGGACCTCGTCGAGGAGATCGCACACGAGTGGCGTTGCCACGTTGTACGGGAGGTTGGCCACGAGGACCCACCGATGATTCGGATCGAGCGTGGAGTTCCAGTCGAGGCGCATGGCGTCGCCTTCGATCACCTCGACGTTTGGTCGGTCTGCGACGATCTCGCGCAAGACGGGCACGACCCCTCGATCGACCTCAAGCGCGGTCACCGCGGCACCGGTGTCGGCCAGGGCCAGTGTGAGTGAGCCGAGCCCGGCGCCGATCTCGACGACCCGGTCGCCGGGCCCGACGCGGGCAAGGTCGGCGATCCGGCGCACGGTGTTCGGGTCGGCAACGAAGTTCTGCCCCAGATCGCGTCTCGGTGCGAGCGAATGCTCCGCGAGGAGATCGTTGATTCTCGGGCGTGAGTGTGTCACAACGCGCTACAGACGAATCTGGACGGGGATGGGCGCATCGGTGAGGTCAGCGAGCGTCTCGAATTGTGCGGTCTGGAGAATGATGCCGGCGATCTGCGTTGCTGGCGCGAGCGTGACGCGGCAGGTGATTGACCGATTGTTGTCGAGGTTGGTCACGGTGACCTCTTGCCCGGTCGTGATGTTCTGAGCGAAGCAGACGTTGGCTCCGGAGAGGTTGCCGAAGGTGGCGCGAGTGATGATCGTCTCCAGCGGATCCGCGTTGGGGATCGCGATTTCGGAGATGCCGCCGACTGCAGACATCGGGCCGTCAAGAAAGATCGGTGTCTGTTCGATCACCGTCGGCTCGCTCGGAAGGTTTGATTGCCCAGTCCCCGAATCGAGAGCGACGGCGTCGCCCGACGTCGAGTTGGGGGCCGTTGAGGGGTCGTCGCGATTGAACCACCACAGCGCGGGGAGGACCAGCAAGCTCGCGACCACTACGAGGAGGAAGCGTCGTCGGTCGGTGTCGTCGAGGGCCACAGGTCAGTCGTCAATCGTTCGGCAGTCGGAGGCCACCGGTCGGTGACCTACCACCCCGCTACGTCGTTGCCGAGCGTATCTGGGTGGTGCGGTCAGGTGATGTCGGGCAGCACTCGGCGCGTATTGGCCGCAGTGTGCGTGGCGATGCTGCTGACGGGGACATCGCGCAGGTCGGCGATGAACTGGCCGACATGGGGCACCCACGCGGGCCGATTCTTCTTGCCGCGTTGGGGAACCGGAGCGAGGTATGGGCTGTCGGTCTCAACGAGCATCGAGTCGAGCGGGCACAGCTGAGCAGCCTCTTGCACGTCGGCGGCGCTCGGGAACGTGACGATGCCGGAGAACGACAGCACGGCGCCGCGATTGAGGCACTGGCGGGCTTCGTCCGCTCCACCGGTGAAGCAGTGGAAGATCGTGTGCTCGGGGATGCCCTCGGCGTCAAGAATTTCGAACGTGTCGTCCCAGGCATCGCGAGTGTGAATGACGAGCGGCAGCTTGCGTTCGTGCGCGAGCTGAATCTGTGCCGCGAACGCGATCTTTTGGATGTCGCGCTCGGAGTGTTCGTAGTAGTAGTCGAGCCCGGCTTCACCGACGGCGACGATGCCCGGTGTGTCGAGGAGGTCGACAATCGTGTCGACACCGTTCACCGCGTCGTGCGGATGAAGACCGACCGTGGCGAACACGTTGGCGTGACGGCTGGCCACCTCGATCGCAGCAAGCGACGTCTCGCGATCACACCCAACGGTGACCAATGTGCCGACGCCCATCTCGACAGCCGCTGCGACCGCGCCGTCGGGTCCGTCGGGGATGCCTTCGTCGTGGATGTGGCAGTGCGAGTCGATCCAATCCAGTTGGTTCGCGCTCATGTTTTGATGCGGGGGAACAGGGCGTCGCCCTTGGTGACGGTGGCGCCGGGGGCGTATTGGCCCCAGGTGGCGGCGTCAGGGAGGCGTTGGTCGATGACCTTGCCGGGCATGCCGATGCGTTCCCAGACGGCCTGGGCGGTGTCGGGAATCGCGGGTGAGCACAAGATGGCCACGATGCGCAGGGCTTCGAGCGCGTCGCCCATCACCAGGTCGACCTCGGGGCCGGGCTCGGCCTTCCACGGCTCGTTCGTCTCGAGGTGCCCGTTGGTGGCGCGGATGAGTGACCAGGTGGCGTCGAGGGCCTTGCTTGGCTGCACTTCATCCCACTGCGCGGCAGTCTGCTCGAAGGCGGTTGCGGCAACCGCGCCGAGCGGGCTGTCAGGGTTGGGAGCGGTGCCGAGGCCATCGCATTTCTTGGCGACCACCGTGGCGACGCGGGCTGCCAGGTTGCCGAGATTGTTGGCGAGGTCGGAGTTGTATCTGCTGACGAGGCCTTCCCAGGTGAAGTCGCCGTCGTTGCCGTAGGCAGTGTCGGCGAGTACGTAGTAGCGGAATCCGTCGAGCCCGATGTCGTCGATCAGGTCGAGCGGGTTGACCACGTTGCCCGAGGTTTTGCTCATCTTCTCGCCGCCGCTGAGGAGCCAGCCGCCGATTGCCCAGCCCTTGGGCGGTTCCACGCCGGCGGACAGGAGCATCGCCGGCCAGTAGACGCAGTGCTGGCGGACGATGTCTTTGCCGATGAGGTGGTAGTCGGCGGGCCACCGCTCGGTGTAGTCCTGTGACTCGTCTCCGAATCCGACCGCAGCGAGGTAGTTGGTCAGGGCGTCGAACCAGACGTAGGCGACGTGCTTGTCGTCCCACGGGAGGGGGATGCCCCAGTCGAGCGAGGTGCGGCTGATCGAGAAGTCGCGCAGGCCGGACTTGATCAGACCGATTGCTTCGTTGCCGCGATGTTCGGGCTTCATCGCCGTCGGGTGCTTGGCATACCAGTCGAGGAGACGGTCTTCGAATCTTGAGAGGCGGAAGAAGTAGTTCTCTTCCTCGAAGTACTCGACCGGCCGTTGGTGAATCGGGCAGAGGTCGTCCCCGTTGGGCCCACTGACCAGTTCTTCATCCTGGTAGTACTCCTCGCACGCGACGCAGTACTTGCCAGCGAAGGTGTCGAGTTCGATGTCGCCGGCGTCGTAGCAGCGTTGGAGGAGTTCGGCGACGGCTACCTTGTGGCGGGGCTCGGTCGTGCGGATGAAGTCGTCGTTGGTGATGTTGAGGCGTTCCCAAGCGTTGGAGAACTTCGGCGCGATCGAGTCGGTGAATTCCTGGGGGGTCATGCCCGATGCCTCGGCGGCCTGCTGGATCTTGAGGCCGTGCTCGTCGGTGCCGGTGAGGAACGTGACGTCGTCGCCGAGCAGTCGGTGCCATCGGGCGAGCGCATCACCGATGATTGTCGTGTACGCGTGGCCGAGGTGTGGCTCGGCGTTGACGTAGTAGATGGGAGTCGTCACATAGAACCGGGACACCTCTGCACGATACCGTCAGCGCGATGAGCGGACCTGCAGGGATTATCAACGCGTTCGCCCAGGCCACGGCCGTGCTGCCGGTCGGCGACGATGGGGCGGGCCGGTACTCGGCGGAGATTCATCCTGGGTGGGACATCGGCGGCAATGCCAACGGCGGTTATCTCATGGCGATTGCTGGGCGTGCCATGACCGAAACGGTTGGTCGTCCGCCGGTGTCGCTGACAGCGCACTTTCTGCGCCCCGGACCTGCTGGTCCGTGCGAGATCGACGTTGAGGTCGTGCGATCGGGCCGGCGTTTGGCGACTGCTCGGGCGACGATGACGGTGGAGGGCAAGCCGACACTTGAGTTGCTGGGGACGTTCGGGGAGCAGGCCCCCGATGACGGGCCGAGCTACCAGCGTGAGGGGCCGGTCGAAGTCACGCCGTTCGAGGACTGCGCGCCGATGCAGCCCGCCGCCGAGAGTGGTGGGCCGGGTTTGATGGATCGGCTTGCGTGCCGACTGCACCCGGAGGACGATGGTTTTCGGCGTGGTGAGCCAACGGGTGACCCAACGGTGCGCGGTTGGTTTGCCTTGGCCGCAGAGGAACCGATCGATGCGATTGGATTGCTGCTCGCGGCTGACGCGTTCCCGCCGCCGATCTTCAACTCAAGTATCCCGATGGCCTGGGTGCCAACGGTTGAGTTGACCGTGCACGTGCGTGGGAATCCCGCGCCCGGCCCGCTTCGTGTGGCGTTCCGCTGTCGGTTCATCCACGACGGACTGCTCGACGAAGAGGGCGAGATCTGGGACTCGAGGGGCGTGCTCGTCGCGCAGTCCCGCCAGTTGTCGCTCATGCCCCGAGCAGTGACCCCCGACGCTTGACCACCTCAAGTGACGTCCGAGTGACGTCCGAGTGACGTCTGCTCCAGCGACGGCTGGTCCCGACCCCGACGTCACTCAGTCCAGGGTGAGTTGGTAGACGTCGCGTTTGGGTTGGCCGGTTTCGGCGGCGACGTGGGCGGCGGCATCGCGCTTGGACAGGCCGCTCTCGAGTGCCGTCGTCAGGAGCGCCCGAATGTCATCGTCGGTGAGGGGGGTGTCGTCGACGGGCACACCTTCGATGACGAAGACATATTCGCCACGTGGTTCGCCGATGTCGATGGTGCCGAGCGTGCCGCGGACGACTTCTTCGTGCAGCTTGGTGAGTTCGCGAGTCACGACGACCACTCGGTCGGGTCCGCACACGTCAGCAAGATCGGCGAGTGTCTTCAGCGCCCGGTGGGGTGCTTCGTACAGCACGGTGGTGCGACGCTCGGCGGCAACGTCGGCGAGGCGGGCGCCGCGTTCGCGGCCCTTGCGTGGGAGGAAGCCGTCGAAGACGAACCGTGAGGTGTCGAGCCCGCTGATCGTCACGGCCATGATCGCCGCGCTGGGTCCGGGCACCGCGCTGACGGCATGGGGCGAATCGACCACGGCGCGCACGAGGCGTTCGCCGGGGTCCGACACGCCGGGCGTGCCCGCATCGCTGACCACGGCGACGTCGCCGCCGTCGTCGAGCACGCGCAGCACTCGATCGATCAGGTCGTGTTCGGTGTGCTCGTTGCACACCGCCATCCGTTTGGCTTTGATGCCGGCGTGATGGAGCAGCAGACCGGTGCGTCGAGTGTCCTCACAGCACACGAGATCGGCGGCAGCCAGTACTTCGATGGCGCGTGGTTGCAGGTCGCCGAGGTTGCCGATTGGCGTGGCGACGAGCCAGAGGGTGGCGGTCATCGTCAGTGGTCCTGATCGCGTACTTCGATGACGTCGCCGACGCGCAGACCCCACCGGTCGAAGGCTCCAGCCTGCGCTTCGATGACGATCTGGGCATGCCGCACCGGGAGTCCGATGCGATGGCGTGACATCTGCAGCGTCTTCATCACCACACCATCGGCGTCGACGAACGCCACGTCGATCGGAAACTTCATGCCGAGCGTGTGGACGGCACGGCACGGCCGGATGACCAGTGCGCCTTCGAGATGGGTGCGGCCGAGCAGGCCTCGCCGTCGATCCGACCGGTTCTCGGCGATCTCTGCAGAGGCGAACACTCGAGCGTCGCTGACCAGCCAAGCCATGGCCTCAGCATGCCATATCGCGGACGCGTTTGAACGCTGCTGGAGGCATCGAAGGGACGCGTCGCCACATCGTGCGATACGGTCCGTCGAGTGGCCACACACGATGGATTTTCGCTGCGTGGGGTGGCTGCGGGCCCTGCTGGGGAACCGATTTTGCGCGACATCACGGTCGACATCCCCAACGTAGGAATCACCGCAATCGTGGGCCCGTCCGGGTCGGGCAAGTCCACCCTCTTGCGGTTGCTCAACCGTCTCGACGATCCACTCGCCGGCGAGATCCGGTGGCGGGGCCAGCGGCTCGACGAGCTTCGGCCAGACGAACTGCGTCGCCAGGTGGCCATGGTGTTCCAGCGGCCGCCACTTTTCGCCGGATCCGTGCTCGACAACTTTCGGGTCGCGGTGGCTGACATCGACGAGGATCGGGCGCTCCACGTGCTCGATCACGTCGGGCTCCCAGCCGGGCTGCTTCACCGTGACGCCGCTGACCTCTCGGGTGGCGAGGCACAACGAATGTGCGTTGCCCGCGCGTTGCTGACGCGCCCGATGGTCGTTCTGGCTGACGAACCGACTGCAGCACTGGACGGCGAAGCACGAAACACCATCGAAGAGCTGGCACAACAGCTTGCCGACGAGGGGACGCCACTGGTCTGGGTCAGCCACGACACCGCCCAGCTTCGACGCCTTGCCGATCACGTCTTGGCGGTCGTCGATGGACGGGTCGCAGCATTCGGACATCTCAGTGACCTCGATGCGAGTGATGACCCTGTCGTGCGCAGATTGGTCGGCGCGCCGTGAGCGCTGTTGCTGAGGCTGGCGGTTCGATGCTGGCGTCCGCGGCCGCGCGTGCCGACATCGGGCTGGCTGGCCTCGCCGCGTCGGGCGTGCTGATTCTGGTCGCGGTGCTGATCTCGCTGTGGCGGAAGCTCGATCTCGAGCGCTCGCTGCTGTGGGCTGCGACGCGTGCGCTCGTGCAACTCCTGATCGTTGGGTGGGCACTGCAGCTGGTCGTCGGTCCTGACGATCCGCTGTTTTGGTCGGGGCTCTGGCTGGTGTTCATGTTGCTGTTTGCGGCGTGGACCACGTCGCAGCGCGCGGCTGGGGTGCCTCACGTGCTGGCCCTCTCGCTGCTCGCGTATGCGTTGTCGGGTCTGGTCACGCTGGGCGTGTTGTTCGGCTTTCAGGTGTACGAGTTCGAGGGTCGCACCATTGTTCCGCTGGCCGGCATCGTCGTCGGCAACTCGTTGGCGGCCACGGTGTTGGTGTCGCGTCAGTTGCTGGTTGCCGCAACTGAGCAGCGCGACGTGATCGAAGGGCGGCTCGCGCTCGGCTTGTCGGCGGCCGACGCGTTCCAACCGCATCTCCGCCAAGCCTTGCGCACGGCGCTGGTGCCACAGATCGAGACCACGAAAGCGGTGGGCATTGTGGCGCTGCCCGGAGCGATGGTCGGCCTGATTCTCGCCGGCGTTGATCCTGCCGACGCCGTGAAGGTGCAGATCTCGGTGATGTACCTCGTGCTTGGCAGCGTCGCGACGACCACAACGGTCATGAGCATCGGGATCTCGCGCGAGTTGTTCTCTCCTGCGCAGCAGCTGCGACGGTTTCGATCCGACTGATTCGGCCGATTGGGCGACGTCGTTGGCCGGGAGGCCGCCGGGTGGGCCGGACCGCCGTTAGCGTGTCTCGCCGCATGGAACGTTTTGGTTTGGTCGGACTCCCGAACGCGGGCAAGAGCTCGCTGTACAACGCGCTGACCGGTGGTGGCGCGCTTGCCGCGCCATATCCGTTCGCCACCAAGGACCCGAACATCGGGGTCGCAATGGTGCCTGACGAGCGTCTCGATCGACTCTCCGTGATGTCGAAGTCGAAGAAGACGGTTCACGCTCAGGTTGAGGTCGTCGACATCGGTGGCCTGGTCGAAGGTGCAAGCACCGGTGAGGGTCTCGGCAACAAGTTCCTGGCCAACATCCGTGAAGTCGATGCGATCGTTTTCGTGTTGCGTGCGTTCGAAGATGACGATGTGGTCGGTCCGTCGGACCCGATCGAGCACCTGCGCATCGTCGAGATCGAGTTGGCACTGGCCGATCTGGAAACGGTCGAGAAGCGGCTCAAGCAGACCCAGCGCGCTGCGAAGCTCGACAAGTCGATGGTCGCTGAAACCGAGGCGCTGCAGATTGCCTATGACCAGCTTTCCGAGGGTCTGCCGCTGTACCGGGCCGGGTTGAAGGACGATGTCAAAGAGCTCCTCGCCCCGTACTTCCTGCTGACCAATCGCCGAGTGCTCGTCGTCGTCAACGTCGGCGAGGACGACATCGAGTCGATTCCGGAGAAGGAAAAGCTGATCTCCGACGAGTTCAACAACGCGGGTGACAACGTCGAAGTAATCGGCATGTGCATCCAGATGGAAGCCGAAGCCGCTGCCATCGAGGACCCTGACGAGCGTAACGAAATCCTGGAAGGATTCGGCCTCGGCGAGGGTGCCCTGTTCCGGATGGTCCGCAGCGCCTACCACTTGCTCGGTCTGCGGACCTACATGACCACTGGCGAACAAGAGTCTCGTGCCTGGACATTCCATGAGGGCTCGACGGCGCCGGTGTGCGCCGGACGAATCCACGGCGACTTCCAGCGCGGGTTCATTCGTGCCGAGGTCATCCAGTGGGACGAGCTGCTCGAGCTGGGGTCGTGGAACGCGGCCAAGGACGTCGGCAAGATGCGCGTTGAAGGCAAGGACTACATCGCGCAAGACGGCGACGTCATGGAGTTCCGCTTCAACGTCTGAGCGTGGCGGCGCCAGCGTGCGCGCCCTGGGTGCTGGCCTCGAGCCGCAGTCGGGCCGTGTCGGCTTCCCAGGCGTAGACGATTGCGGTGTCTGCGATGAGGTCATGGAGTTCGCGGCGATCACGGCGGACCAGCCCAATCAAGAACCCGATGCCGAACAGCACGAAGCTGAGCGGAAACATGAGTGTCCGGAGCGCGGCATGGCGGGCGTCGAGCTTTGAGCCGTCCGATCTGACGGCCATCAACCCGAGTATCGCCTTGCCGATGGTGCGTCCCGTTGCGGCGAGTGAACCTGCTGTGTAGAGGAACGCCCACAGCACAAACGCGATGACCATCACGGCACCGGAATCTTCGATGTCGAACGATGTTTGGAAGACCACCCGGATCGCTGATTGCACAAGCAGTGCCCCGATGGCGAAGAACACGCCGATGACGAACTGGTCGGCGAGGAATGGCAGGAATCGTGATACCGATCCGGCGAAGCGGCCCTGCATTTGCACGGCTCGATCCGTTGGCGACAGATCCGCCGAACCTGCTGGCTCTTCCGAGCCGCCGGGATGCGGGGGTAGTTGCCGAGCCGGTCGGCCCAGCATTCGGGCGGGAACCCCCTGGGCGACTTGGTCGGTAATGATCACTTGCGTTCGGGCCACGTCGAGCAACTCTGAGAAGACTCCGGTTGTCGAGCGAGCGATGATTTCGCCGAGCTCGGTCCGGGCGACGAGTTGGTTGACGTCGACGCGCTCGAGCAGTCGGTCAGGGTCGACGCGGTCGAGCAGTCGGTCGGGATCGACGCGGTCGAGGAGCCGGTCAGGGTCGATCCGGTCGAGCAGTCGGTCAGGGTCGATCCGGTCGAGCAGCCCGTCGGCGTCGATCCGGTCCAGCAGTTGATCGGGGTCGATGCGATCGAGCAGTTGATTGACGTCGACGCCCTCGATGGCTCGATTGAGATCGACCCGTGCGACCACCTCGTCGAGGTCGATTCGCTCCACCAGGCGATCGACGTCGATCCGGTCGACCAGCTGGTTGACGTCGACGCGGTCGATTGCCTCGTTGACATCGATCTGATCGATGACTTCGTCGAGATCGATGTTGCCGACGATTGGCGAGACGACCGAGCCGACGATCCGGCCGAAAACGCCTCCCGGGCCGCTGGGGCGGTCGGTGTGGTCTGGAGACCCTGAATTGGACACGATGTTGTCTCCCGCGGTGAGGATCGGCCGCCGTCGCAGTGCACGACAGGGCAACACCACTATTTCACCACACCGCACCGGCACAGCACATCGCCTCAGAGAGGCGAGACGGTGATGTGATCGACCATTCCATGGCTGAATCAGGGAGCGCATCGTTCTCGGCGCGTGCAGCAGCGCTTTCCGGGGCAGCGCAACCCCAGATCCCGTCGGCTGTCGCGCGGTCACGCTGAGTCAGGCACCGCGAGATGCTGCCATCGTTGGAGTGCTCGCCGAATGCGCAACGCCGTGTCGGCCGGCTCGTTGACGATCGCTCGGTACGTGAATCGGAGGACCTGCCATCCGGCGATTGCGAGGTCGCTGTCCTTGCGACGATCCCGTTCGAACTGATCCCGGTCGAGACCGTGCGTCGTCCACCCATCGCACTCAACGATCACCGGTGTGTCGACGAATCGAAAGTCGACCTCCCATCCTCGGATCCGTTCGTGGAACGCGACTGGCGGAAGATGATGCCGTCGGACGAGGTCGGTGAAGATGAGCTCGAGGACGGAGTCTGCGGGCCGGTGGTCGACCGCCCAGGCATCGATTGCTGAGCGAAGGGCGGCGGTGCCGGGCCGTCCCCGCCGACTGTGGGCGACGGCGGTGGCGGTGAGGGCGTCGATGCTGACGAGGCGAGCGCCGAGTGCGGCCCCGACAGCGGACTGCATCAGCTCGGGCCGGTCGGTGCCGAGGTCGCACAGTGTCCGGAGTGGGTCGGTGCAACGGATGTTGTGTCGTCGCTGTGGTTGGAGCCGTTGTCGATCGGTCGGGCGATGGATGGCCACACCGTCGAGGGCGGGCCGGCTGTCGCGGCTGGTGAGGATGTGGACCAGGTCGCCGTCTGGTTCCACGAGCTTCCAGAGCACCGCGGCCGAGTGGTGCGATGCCATGGCGCCCTCGCCTGCCGCGAGCACGCCGGCATGAATTCGCTGGAAGAGGTCGCGCCGAGTGCCAGGGAGACGCGCAACGTGGCGGTGGACTCCGATGAGGGTGCCGGAGCGCAGCGCGCGGTGCCATGCGTCGTTCGTCAGCCCGGACGCGCGGAGGGTCAGAAGGCCGTGGTGCTCCTGCGCCCATCGGTCGAAATCGGAGAGCCGCATGCCCCGACAGTGGGCGTCGTGGACGGGTCGACGGAATCAGCGGCGAACTCGGCGCGCTGTGCGGCGGATTGTCGGGCAGGCCGCGCCGAGTTCCTTACGGCGTACGGATCAGGAGCGCGGCGTCGCCGTCGTCATTGGTTGAGGCGGTGACGATGGTGCCGTCGGCCAGCACGGCGGCGCCGGTGAGGCAGGGGCCGATCGTGCCTGCCCGTTCGAGGTTGCCGTCGTCGGTGAGGGAGTAGGAGCGCATCTCGTTGTCGAGGAATCCGCAGACGCCGAGTCGGCCGTCGGGCAGTTCAACGATGGCGGACGGGGCCCGCTGGGGAGGCGGTTCAAGGAGGCTTGGTCCGGTGGCGTCGGTGGTGGCGATGCGTTCTCCGTCGCGCTCGGCGACGGGGAGGTCGGAACCGTCGGGAGCGTTGTCGGCTACCCAGATTGTTCCGTCATCGAGCACCGTGAATGCGAAGGGGTTGTTCCAGCCGTCACTGAGGACGACGGGGCTTTGGCCCTCGTTGCCATCGGGGTCGAGAGTGACCATGGCGCCCGACCCGTGGTCGTTGGCCCAATCGGTCAGGGATCCGATGCCGAGCAGGATCTTGCCGTCGATCGTGTCGAGGTGACCACCGACGGCTTTCGATTGGGTGCCGGTTCCCGACCAGATCATTCGATCGACCGAGCCGCTCGTGACTTCGCCGACGACGAGGTCGAATGTGTCCGGATCCGTCCACGCAGCAAATCGTCGATCGTCGATGACGGTGTGACCGAGCAGGCCGCGTTGCTCGCCGTCTGTGCTCACGCCAATCGTCGCCAGGATCTGGGTCGCATCGGTAGCGGTGTCGAACGAGCGGATCTCTCCGGTGCGGCGGCTGACGTATTCGACGGCGCCGCCGTTTGCTCGGAGCGCGATCACATCACCGGGCTCGGCGTTGCCGATGGGATCGGCCACCTCGAAGTCAGGCGGATCGTCGGAGCACGCGCTCAGGGCAATCACCCCGATGAGCAGGGCCGTTCCGAATCGTCTCACCGTCGGGACGGTATCGCTGCGACGCCGTCCAGAATCGTCGCTTCGACTTGACCCACCAGCAACCTCGGCGCCCGAAACCCAGCATTCCGCGGGAGATCGCGCCCAGTTCGCCGGCAGGCAGGCGCCCCGCCCTTCGCACGGGGCCTGGCAGTGGGAGAGCGTTACGATTCGACCCATGACGCCCGAGGCCGCACTGTTGCGCGTGATTCACTGCCTCGACCGTGCACATGAAAAGGGCTTCAAAGCCAAGGCATTCGGCAGAGCCCTTGATGTGGTGCGGACGACGCCTGCCGATGAGATCGAGGCCAGGGTTCAGAACGACACGCTCCAGGAACTTGACGGAATCGGCAAGTCAACGGCGGCGGTGATTGCCGATGCCATCGAAGGACGCGAATCGACGTACCTTCGCAAGATCGAGGCTGAATCAACGGTTGCGATCACTCCCGAGGGGCAGGTGTATCGGGACGCGCTGCGTGGCGACTGCCACCTGCACTCGACGTGGAGCGACGGGGGTGCGCCGGTTGAAGCGATGGCGGCCACAGCCATGGCGATCGGTCACGAGTACATGGTGCAGACCGATCACTCGGCCCGGCTCACCATTGCGCACGGACTCAACGAGGAGCGGCTGAGCGAGCAACTCGACCAGATCGCCGATCTGAACGCGGCGATCACCGAAGCAGGCCATGACTTCCGAGTTCTGTCGGGCATGGAGGTCGACATCCTGGTCGATGGGTCACTTGACCTCAGTGACGACATGCTCGAGCGGCTCGACGTGGTGGTTGCGAGCGTGCACTCCAAGCTGCGCATGGACAAGGCGCAGATGACGGAGCGCATGTTGCTGGCGGTTGCTTCGCCCCATGTCGACATCCTCGGCCACTGCACTGGTCGCATGATCGGCAAGCGTCCGCCGAGTGACTTCGATGCGGACTACGTGTTTGCCGCCTGCGCGCAGTTCAACACTGCTGTCGAGATCAACTGTCGGCCCGAGCGGCTCGATCCGCCTCGAGAACTCATTGACCTTGCCATCGAGTACGGCTGCTGGTTCTCGATCGACTCCGATGCGCATGCAACGGGCCAACTCGAGTGGCAGCCGCTCGGGTGCGACCGCGCAGCCGAACGCAACGTGCCGATTGATCGGATCATCAACACGTTGCCGGTCGACGACCTGCTGGCGTGGACACGTCAGTCAGCAGCCGCCTGACTCTGACGTCGGTCGCGTGGTGAGCCCGGCTTGGTTCTCGGGAGGCGGATCACGCTGTTCGGTCAGTCAGTGCTCGCGGCGAGGTGCCAGGATGACTCGGTGACAACGAACGAGGCCAGAGTTGAGTGGTTGACAGTTGCAGGCGACCCGGAAACGTGGCGCTCGATTGGCTTGACCGTGGGCGGCGATGGATTGATCCCACTGTTTGGCACAGGTCTCAAGATCGCTGAGTCAACCGGCGCTGACGACGCCGGCATTGTGGGCTGGGGATTGAGCGGGATCGATCCGGTGGCGATGATCGCTGGGCTGCCCGTCGACGTGGTTGACCCGGCGCCGCCGTCGTTTGCCGACCACGCGCTGGGAGCGGCCGAACTCGATCATGTCGTGATCATGACAAGCAGTCTGGAGACGGTGTCGGGCGCGGTTGCTGACGCAACCGGATGTGCACTGAAGCGCACCCGTGAGCTCGGAACGATTACCCAGGGGTTCCATCGGATCGGGCGCGGTGGCCTGATTGTCGAGATCGTGGAGCACCCGGACTACGACCGTGGCGCGGCGGAGTTCTGGGGGCTCGTGATCAACGTCGATGACCTCGACGCTGCGTGTGCGCTGCTTGGACCGGAACGGGTGAGCGAGCCGAAGGACGCGGTGCAGCCAGGGCGGCGGATTGCCACGATTCGGTCCGAAGTGGGCCTGGGAACCGCCGTTGCATTGATGACGCGCGACACTCGCTGACCTGCGACGTTGCCCGTTCAGCTGCATGGCGGTTGGGGGTCGGCCGCGCGAGCCGTAGCATGGCAGCCCTATGTCGAAGAAGACCAGCAAGCGCAAGGCCCGCCTCCGTCGTTCCAAGGCGAACCACGGCAAGCGGCCGAACATGGGTCGCTGACCGCGCCACCCACCACGAATCTCGCTGCTTTGCAGCACTTCTGAGCGCTCGCTCGCTCGCCACTGGCGATGTGACGGGCGCTTTGTCGCGTCTGGACCCAAACGAGTGGTGATGCCACGTCCTTCTGAACGCGCTGGCGGTGATCGCTTTCTCCTTGTCGATCTCGGCGCGCTGCGGGGCGGAATGCTGGGCGCTGCTGCCCGAGATTGACGCCTCGAGGTCAGTTTTCGCGGCCGATGGTTTGGATCTCGTCGACGTCGTGGTCGAAGTTGGCGGTGCGATTGAACGGGTCGAGCGAACCCGAGCCGCTGGAGCTGGTGTAACTGATGCTCCACGTGGTGGTGACGCCGACGGAGTAGGGGGCGTCGTCGGGGCTCGACTGGCGATAGGTGTAGCCGCAGGGGCCCTCGTCGAGTGTGTTCGTGTCGACGATTGGGGTCCCGAAGCCGGCGCAGCTGCGGGTGTCGCCGTTGCCAAAATCGAAGGTGATGCTGTCGTGCTGTGCGGTAAGGGTTGCCCACACGGGGCCGGCTTCGGCGGTCAGCGGTGCGAAGGTGGCGGGCTCGACGGCGAGCCACATGCCGAGATTGACATAGCCGCCGAGGTCGAGTTGGGGTGAGACGTTCGGGACGGGGAGCTCGATGCGGCTTTGGGCGGCGGCGATGAGGCCGGGGAGGAGGTCATCGGCGTCGAGGTTGGCGGGGACGAGGCGGAGGTTGCCGCTGAAACCGGCGCAGCGGACGTCATAAACATGGTGCGGTTCGCCGTTGAATGCGGTGACCTAGGTGCGTGACCGACGTTCGATCTCGCGTCGGGCGTCTTGCTCGCGTTCGGCGTTGCGGGCGGCGAGTTCTTCGGGGGTGAGTTCCTCGTCGGGGATGTCGTAGTCGCGAGGCGGTGGCGGGGGAGTGCCGATGGCTGCCTCCCAATCGCCCTGGTCGTAACGATTCCACGAGCACTTGGGCCCGCTCCCGCCACCCGGCGTGTACACCACCCCAGACACCACCCGAACCCCCACGTCACCAGTGTCTTCGTTGGTGGTTGGTGCGACCTTGTCGTCACTTCCAGCTGCGCTGAGGGTCCCCGGCGCGGCAGCGATCAGCAGCGTGAGAAGAGCTGCTAAAGGCCGCATGAGTCCTCGTGGCCCTCCCACCGATCGAGAAGCTCGCCGCTTTCAAGCACCCATCGTTCGGCCCGCTGCACGAATACCGATCGGGCGAGGCGGGTGACGACTCGATCGTCGATGATCACCTCAGGCTGGGTATCGGTGGCCGGAATGTAGATCACGTCGCTGTCAACCTCACAAATCTCGATCGCGATTTCGCTTGCAGATAGAGGATCGATTGGCGATGGAAACGAAACTGATCGCGGCACGTCGGGGTTGATTCGCAATCGGGTCCCGTTGGTGAGCAGTTCGTCAAGGAAACTTGCTTGTCCCTCGAAGCTGTCTGGTGCATAGGCAGCCCGGTAGGCCTCGCGTAACTCCCTGTTCGCTGGGTCTCCGGCCGCCGCAAGGTACGCAGCATCAAGATCTAGGTATGCCTGCTTGACGGCGGCTTCGATTTGGGTGATGGGCTCGAGGGTGGTGGTCGGGGCTTGGGTTGTGGTGGGTGTCGGAGGGGTGGTGCTGGTGGTGGTTGTCGTAGTCGTTGTGTCGGGCGGATCGGGGGCGGGGGTGATGACGGAGACGGCAGTGCCTGCTGTTGTGGAGCCAGCGTCTTCGGATCCGGAGGCGCAGGCGGCGAGGGCGAGGATGATGAGGAGCGGCGCTGACCGACTGATCATCCGACAATGGTATGTCACGTCTTTGCAGTGGGTCGGACGCGGGCGGCCAGGGAAGCTTTCGGTGATCTCGGTGTTTGGCGCGGCGGAATGCTGGGTGGAACGCGCCGAGTTGACCGGGTGCACGGTTCGGGATGGTGGGGCGCGGTGAACTCGGTGTGTGCTGGTGCGGGAAGCTGGGTGGAGCGCGCCGAGATCGGCGGGCGTGCCGGCGGGAGCGAGGCTGGGGCCTAGAAGAGGTCGGGCTGGTCGGCGAAGAGCGGAGCGGTTTCGTCCTTGCCGGACAGGGTGGCACCGTGGGCCGGGAGTTGCCACGCAATGGCGAGGTCGGGGTCGTCCCAGCGGATTGCGCGTTCGCAGTCCGGTGCGTACTGGCCGCTGACCTTGTAAGCCACACGCACGTTGTCTTCGAGGGTGCAAAAGCCGTGGGCAAACCCGACGGGCACGAGGAGCTGATTGGCGTCCTCAGCGGTGAGCTTGACTGCTACGTGCTGGCCGAAGGTCGGTGAGGCCCGCCGAATGTCGACTGCCACGTCGAGAATCGACCCGTGGATCACGCGAATGAGCTTGTCTTGGGCGTGCGGAGCGGTCTGGTAGTGCAGGCCGCGCAGCGTGCCGGTCGGGGCCGAGAACGACTCGTTGTCTTGGACGAAGTCGATGTCAATTCCGGCGTGGATCAGGGCGTGTTGCTTGTAGGTCTCGCTGAACCAGCCGCGGTCATCGCCGTGGCGCTTCGCGCGGATCTCGACGACGCCGTCGAGGGCGGTCTTGATGACCTCCATCGCTACTTCTTCAACCCGACACGCTCGGTGGCTTGCGCATCGCGGAGTGGCTGCCACCAGGCCTGGTTGTCGAGGTACCACTGCACGGTGCTCCGCAGCCCGGTGTCGAAGGTGTGCTTGGGCTCCCAGCCCAATTCGCCTTGGATCTTGGTCTGATCGATGGCGTAGCGCTGATCGTGACCAGGGCGATCGGCGACGAAGGTGATGAGCGAACGGCGCGACTCGCCGGAATCGAGCGGGCCGGCGAGTTCGTCGACGAGGTCACAGAGCGTTTCGACCACTTCGAGGTTGGTGCGTTCGGCCTTGCCGCCAATGTTGTACGTCTCGCCTGGTGTGCCTTGCTCGACAACGGTGACGAGTGCGGCAGCGTGGTCTTCGACGTGCAGCCAGTCACGGATGTTGTCGCCCTTGCCGTACACAGGAAGCGGTTCGCCGTGCAGGGCACGGATCGTGACAAGCGGAATCAGCTTCTCGGGGAAGTGGAACGGCCCGTAGTTGTTCGAGCAGTTGGTGAGCAACACCGGCAGGTCGTAGGTCTCGCCCCAGGCCCGCACCAGGTGGTCAGATCCAGCCTTCGACGCCGAGTACGGCGACCGTGGGTCGTACGGGGTGGTTTCGGTGAAGGCGGGGTCGGTTGGGCCGAGTGATCCGAACACCTCGTCGGTCGAAATGTGGTGAAAGCGCTGCACGCCGGCAGCGCGAGCGGCTTCGAGCATTGTGAACGTGCCGATCAGGTTGGTCTGCACGAACGCAGCGGGGCCGTCGATCGAGCGGTCAACATGGCTTTCTGCGGCGAGGTGCATGACCGCATCGGGGGAGTGGGCTGCGAAGATTTCGGTGATGCGGTCGATGTCGCAGATGTCGGCTTGCTCGAAGGCGAGCCGCGGGCTGTCGGCCACCATCTGCGTTGAGCCTTCGGTGGCTGCGTAGGTCATCTTGTCGACGTTCACGACTTCGTGGTCGGTCTCGATGATGAGGTGACGGACGACGGCAGAGCCGATGAAGCCCTTGCCGCCCGTCACCAGGATCTTCATCTGCTCACTCATCGCGGACCACCTTCGAGCAGGTTGAGCAGGTACTGACCGTAAGTGTTCTTGGCCATCGACTCGCCCGCAGCTTGCAATGCCGTGTCATCGATCCAGCCCTGCTCCCACGCGATCTCTTCGAGACACGCAATCTGGCTGTTCTGGCGATGCTGAATCACACGCACAAATTCGGACGCCTCGACCATCGAATCGAACGTACCGGTGTCAAGCCATGCAAAGCCGCGGTTCAGTTGCTCGACGTTCAGTTCACCGCGTTCGAGGTAGTAGTCGATGACCGAGGTGATCTCGAGTTCGCCACGCGGCGACGGCTTCACCAGCTCGGCAGCCTCAACAACTCGCTCATCGAAGTAATAGAGCCCGGTGACTGCCCAATGGCTGCTGGGATTCTCGGGTTTCTCTTCGATCTTGGTCGGCCGGCCGTCTGTATCGAGGTCAACGATGCCGTAGCGCTGTGGATCCTTGACGTGATACCCGAACACCGTGGCGCCCGATGGTCGGTCAGCGGCGCTGGAAACGAGCTTCGAGAACCCGGCGCCGTAGAACAGGTTGTCACCGAGCACGAGTGAGGCGCCTTGGCCATCGAGGAAATCGGCACCGATGAGGAAGGCCTGAGCGAGGCCGTCGGGAGAGGGCTGCGTGGCGTATTCGAGCTGCAGACCCCATTGCGACCCGTCGCCGAGCAGACGCTCGAACCCGGCACGATCCTCGGGCGTGGTGATGATTAAGACCTCACGAATGCCAGCCAGCATGTGCACCGACAGCGGGTAGTAGATCATCGGCTTGTCGTAGACGGGCAACAACTGCTTCGAGGTTCCGCGTGTGACTGGATGGAGGCGCGAACCAGTGCCGCCAGCGAGAATGATGCCCTTCATGGTGGAAGAGGGTAGACGTGGTGGAAGCGGATTTCGGCCATGTTTGCGGAAGGGGCAAACGGAGCAGAGCGGTTGCCCGAACGACCGGAGCGCTCAGTGGGTGTCAAAGGTGGCCAGGTGTGCCTGGCCCTCGTCGCAGCCCTCGGCGAGGGGGCACCAGCGGCAGCTACTGCCGGGCCGTTTGACCGGGGGACGGCCTTCCGCGCCCAGCTCGACCATGGCGTTGATCCCGTCGAGCGTGCGCCGCACCGCTGTGCGCAACAAGCGTTCGCTGACATCCTCGGTCTGGGCCTCGCCCGCATCAAGATAGAACGTCGCCAGCTTTCTTGGTGGAACGCCGCGCACCAGCGTCTCGACCAGTGCGTAGAACCCGAGGTCCTGGCGATGCCGAGGCCCCACTCGTCCCGTCTTGAGATCGATGATCACCTTGCGGCTCTCATTGCCGGAAGGTCGACCGATCATCAAGTCGACCCGAGCCCGAAGAAGAATTGGACCTGAAACGGGCCACTGCGCGGCGGCCTCAGTCACGGGATTCGCGCGCCGATCAAGCGGCGGGAAGCTCTCAACGAACTTGGTCACCCGTTCAGTCGACAGGCCTCGGGTGTCGGCCTCGTCGCCTTTGTCGAGGGTGGCGATCCAGATCCCGATGCCCCGGTCCTCATCAGCGAGCCGCGCCATGGCCTCGTCGACCAGGTCCGTGGGGGACGGTTCGCCGCGCCACCCGAGCAATAGCTGAATTGCCCGGTGCGCGATTTGGCCTTTGGCGGTTGCCGGTGTCCACTCGAACTCGTCGGGCGCAAGAAAATGTGCCTCGCAATCGAGGACAGAGGCAATGCGGTGCTTGGTGACGAAGAGATCTTGACCGTCGTCGAGCCGGGCGGCGAAATGATCGAGTGCGACGCGCATCTCGGTGCGGATGTCAGCAACCAGCCCCTCATCGAACACCAGGGGCTCGCCGCTGCGGCGGAGTGCTTGGAGTGTCTTGCGTTGGATTGGTGTGAGGCTGGTCAGCGCATCGGGGCTGGCTGTGTTGTCGGCCTCGGCGCTCACGACGTCGAACTGTACCCAACTCCTCTGGATGCTCGGTCTCGCCCTGGCTTGGCGAATAGTTCCCAGAGGTCCGGCACAGCTTGACGCTCGGTCGGTAGCCTCGGGCGCGCATGATGAAGCTGCGGATGGCCGACGTGATTGTCGCAGCGACCAGTGCATTTGCTGGCGCCGGAATTTCCGGTCTGCCCAGCAACGCGGGGACCGATTCGACCATCGACGTGCTGTCACGGCAGTTCAAACGGCCGTGATCTTTCGTCAGTCGTTGCTGTTGCGACGCGACATCCATCTGAGCTCCCTCGTCGGCCTGCCATGAACCGCGCCACCATCGTCAACATCGTCGTAGCGATCGGTATCGCCGGGCTGATCGCAGCCGTGTTCGTCTTGGAGAGTCGCGGCGAGATCACCCCCGCCACGACCACCACTTCTTCGACGACCACGACGACGCTGCCGCCAACCACCACGACCACCACCACAACGACGACCACCACCACGACCACGACGTCAACAACGTCGACAGTGCCACCGACCACTATCGAGCCACTCCCACGAGACGCCTACGCCGTGGTCGTCGTCAACGGATCAACGGCAGGAGAGCGTCTGGAACCGACAGTCGCGCAACTCATCGAGCTGGGCTACACCGACGTGCGCGGCCTGGTGGGCGCGGTGCGAACGGTGGAGACCGTCATCTACTACGCCGACGGTGACGTCAATGCCGCCGACCGGATGCGCGCTGACCTTGAACTTGACGCCGACCTGGCCCCACTTGACGAAGCACCACCCGTCGCCGGGCGCGACGACGCACAACTGATCCTGTACCTCGGCGGCAGCTGACAACACCCGAAGTCCCCAGCGGGCGTTACTTGCTACCAGCGAGGACGTATTCAGTGAGCATTTCCAGCGTCGCAGCAGCTTGCGAAGGCCAGGCCTTCTCGCTGACCCTCACCGACGGAACCAACATCTTGGGTTCGACTAAAACTGGCACTGTTGCGCTCACATCCGGAGCCTTCGACGTCTCCCTCGACGACGGCGTCGCAGCCGAAGCGGTGACCAACGCCGCGCTGTCGATCAGCGGCTGACCAGCAGCACCCTGATCCTCAGGATCTGACATGACCTGACCGAGGCCGGTCGCGTCCGATGTTCCACGCCCTGCTCCGGCTGGGGTGGGAACGTCGGGGGCGGCCGGCCTCGTCGGTTTCGCCACAGGCGATCATCCGACGATCGATTCGCCGGGACTCGCCACCGTCATCAACGACGAGATCACCCCCTGATTCCGTGGGTCGAGCTGCGCGCCGACCACCGAAGGACCACTGACATGACCAACACGAAATTCCAACGTCTCAGAGCCGTTGTGGTCGCCATCGCCGTCACCGGCACGATTGCTGTTGGGGCATCGGCGGCCAGCCTGGGTGGGTTGGGGACCGACAACCTAGGAGCCGACAGTGCGGCAGTCGGCTCCTGCGACACCGACGGCATCACCTACGAGTTCCGGCAAAGCTTCCGTCGTGGCCGCGGTGAATACCGGGTGAACCGAGTCGTGCTCCGCGACGTCAGCCTCGCTTGCCGCGACCTGCCTTACTCGATCACTCTGTTTGAGAACGGTGCCAGCGGAGTCTCGGCAACGACCAACGGAGCCTCGCTGACGGTCAGCAACGGCGGCAGGGCCAGCATTCGGGTCCGATTGTTCAGCGACGACGTCGACGGCATCGCCCTGACAATCGGCGGCAACCCGATCGCCCCCTAGCCAGATTTGTGGACACCACTCAGGCGCTCCAGGTGAACCGCCGTCGTGTCAACATTTCCTCAAGAAACCAAGCCTGAGCACCGATGACTATCGGAAGAGCTCTGTCGACGGAGCTGTGAGCAGAAGGAACGCCAACGACATGACGACACATGCAATGTGCCTGATGCTCTCGTTCCACGCGCGTTCCGCCTCGGCTCACCCAGGATTCAGCGCAGCACCTGCGAGCACTCGAGCATCGCTTGGGATACAGCCATGACGACACCTCGCTCGCGTCACTCAGGCCGAGGGCGCTCGCTGCCGCTTGGGATCGCTGCTGTGGCAGTGGTCGGCGCGAGCGCATTGACCTTCGGGCATGCGGCCAGCCTGGGTGGGATTTCGAGCGCCGACGTCGCCAGCTTCTCCGTGTCGGGCACCGTCTCAGTGCCCACAACGACCCTTCCGCCCCGACCCGACTGTGGCGCCGGAGACAACGCTGTCGCTTGTGTGGTGCCTGTCGGGACGACCATCGACGTGAAGAAGCTGAAATGGAAAGCCGACATCGTCGTGCTTGGCACGATTGACGGAGACCTCGAAGTCAAGAACGGCAACATCACGATCGGCGCCGGCGGGTTGGTCACCGGCAAGATCACCCAGAAGGGCGATGGTGGCGTCACCGTCCTCGCTGGTGGCAACGTTGGCAAGGGGATCAAGGAGGACGGCAACGGCTCCGTTGACATCTCCGGCACGGTCGCGGACAAGGTGGAGGAAAAGGGCGACGGCAATCTGATCATCGGTCCGAACGGATCCGTTGGCGATGATGCGAAGGAATCTGGGCCGGGCAACCTGGTCGTCAACGGCACGGTCGCGGACAAGGCCGAGGAGAAAGACGCCGGCGACCTGACCGTGAACGGAGGCGTCGATGAGGCGAAGGAGTCTGGGCCGGGCAACCTGGTCGTCAACGGCACCGTCACGAAGAAGGCCGAGGAAAACGATGACGGCGACCTGATCATCGGTCTGGACGGAGTTGTCGGTAGTGCGAAGGAATCGGACGCCGGCGAGTTGTTGTGCGGGACCGAGTTTGGGCTTGGTGCATGCCCGTGAGCATCGACACCGTCACCGAGCAACAGTCTGTGATCGACCCTCCTGCCGCTGACGAACAGGCGGAGGGTCTGGACATCGTCGACGGAGAAGTCGAGCGCGCCCCACTGTGGCGCCGGATTCTCTCGATCTTGTTCACGCTGGTCATCGTGGCCGGCACCCTCTATCTCTGGCCGGCGCCACTGGGCGGACAGACCCGTGCCGTTGTCGTATCCGGGCACTCGATGGAGCCCACATACGATCTTGGGGACCTCGTCATCGTCAGAGAACGACCGACCTCTGAAATTGGGGACACCGTCGTGTTTGAAGTTCCCGACGGTGAGACCGGTGAAGGACTGCTCGTCATCCACCGAGTCGTGGAGGTCGACGACGAAGGATTCTTCATTACCCAGGGCGACAACCGGACCACACCTGACCGCTGGCAGTTGACTGAAGAGAACATCGTGGGACAACCCCTCGCCCATCTCCCGCACGGTGGCAAGCTGTTCCAGTTCCTCCAGCAAATCTGGGTGATCATTCTCCTCATTGGCATCGTCGTGGTGATGGTGCTCTGGCCCAGTGGCGACGACGACGAGCACGACGGCGAGCACGACGACGATGAGGACCGGAGTAGCGGATCCGATGATCTCGTCGTTGAGCAGTCTGAGTCCTCGTCATCCAGTGGCGCTGAACTCGCAGGCATCGTCCTCGCTGCGGAACGCGATGCCACCGAGATCATGGAGAGAGACGAGCTCATGGACCGAATCCTCGGCACCGTGACTGGCGACGATGCCGAGGTGGTCAAGCACGAGGAAATGTCCCCTGTCGCCGTCGTGGCCGACAGCGAGCTCGACGACTGGACGTCGTCGGTGATTTCCGACGAGGTCATGGACGACGCGATGGCCTGGCTCGACGAACAACTGGCCGGCACCACGCACTGACCCGGCTCCCTCCCGCGGGCGGGCTGGTTGGCTGGTTGGCACGGCGTGTGTCGATCTCGGTGCGTGGAGCGGCGGATTGCTGGGCAGGACGCGCCGAGATCGCTAAAGGCACGCGCGGTTGGCACGGCGTGTGTCGAACTCGGTGGGCGGAGCGGCGGATTGCTGGGCAGGACGCGCCGAGATCGCTAAAGGCACCGCGCCGGGCAACTCTGTGAGCGCGCGTCGTCATAGTGAGGTCATGGAGTTCGCCTCAACCGTCGAGTTTGCCCATGCGGCACGCACGCTCAGCCGTGCAGCACGCAGTCTGGGCCTCGACGCGCCGAGCTATCGCTGCCCACCACGGCTTGTCGGCATCGAACGCAGCATCCGGCGACGCCCGAAAGGAGCAGTGGTGTCCATCCGGGTCAAGAATCGACCCCTCGGAGCAGTACTCGCCGACATGATCGAGGGAGTGATCGTCGCAAACCGACTGGTACCGCCCCATGCCGACCGAGTGCGGACCGACCTGTGGGCTGTGATGACCGAGGGTGCAGAGATTCAGCTTTCGAACTCTGCTCGGTCACACGTTGCGCGCGGTGCAGCATGAAACCGACCGGGTTGCCCGGAGCGCGCTGCTGGTGATGACGCTCAAGCAATGCGCGTGGTCCGCACCGGTGGACTTGATCGGTACTGGCCCGACCTGATCGACGGGCGCTCCTCAAGCTCAGGGAGTGCGTGGTTCGCAGATCACCACCGGGATGTCACGGTCGGTCTTCTGTGCGTACCCGGCGTAGCCCTTGTAGGCGTCGACGATCTTGGGCCACATCTCGGCCTTCTCGTCGGCCGTGGCGGTTCGAGCCGTCACGTCCACACGTGTGCCGTCCCCAATCACGAGGCTCACATCGGGGTTGGCAACAATGTTGAGATACCACTCCGGGTCGCGATCGTCGCCTCCCTTGGACGCCACGATCACGTAGCTGCCGTTCTCCTGGAGCGGTGTGGTGAGCATGGTTGTGCGCGCCTTGCCGCTCTTGCGGCCCACGGCGTGCAGTTCGACGACTGGCATCGAGCCGAGTGTGTTGCCGACGCGACCAAACGAAATCGTGCGGATACTGCGATGGACGAGGTTCATGAACTTCATCTGCGTGTCAGCGAGGGAATCTTGGAGAGCCATCTCTCAAGCGTAGGTGCTGTCGAACAGCGACTCGCTCTAACCTGGTCCGGAGTGTGAGAGCACGCAACCCGCCCGGGTGGCGAAACTGGCAGACGCGGGGGGCTTAAACCCCCCTTCCACGAACGTGGAGTACGGGTTCAAATCCCGTCCCGGGCACCTCAACGCTCGGAAACGAGCAGTGGCTGTCTGGTCGCAACGCTGATGGTTCGCGGCGACGACCGAACGCTGTTCAGCCGTCTGGCGCAGAAAGTCGCCGCTGCCGCTCCATCAAGCTGCACCAATCCCAGTCGGCTCCGCCGAGGGCATGAACGTCGGCAAGGAACTGAGCAACCATTGCCGTCACCGGCAACGACACATTCATCGCACTCGCCTCGTCGAGGACCAGGCCGACGTCTTTGCGCATCAGAGTCGTCGAGAACCCAAAGTCGTATTCGCCGGCAATCATCTGCGCAGCCCGGTTCTCCATCTCCCACGACGTCGAGGACCCCTGGGTCATCACATGCACCACTCGTTCCGGATCCAGACCGGCGTTGATCGCGAAATCCAGCCCCTCGGCCAACGCCTGGGCGACGCCAACAACACAAATCTGGTTCGTCATCTTGGTGATCTGGCCAGCTCCGGACGGCCCCATATGGGTGACTCGGCCCGCGTAAGCAGCCATCGACGACTCGATCCGGGCAAACGCGTCCTCATCGCCACCGACCATGACGGTGAGCGAACCGTTGCGAGCACCATCAACGCCGCCCGACACCGGAGCGTCCAGAAAATGCGCTCGACGGTCGGCGAGCTCATCAGCGAACTGGCGCGCTCCCGAAGCAGAAATCGTGGAGTGGTCGATCCAGATCGCGCCCTCAGCGACATGGGCAAGCGCTTCGTCGACAACAACGCGCATCTCCTTGTCGGCAGGCAACGACGAGACAATCACATCGGCGCCGCTGACCGCATCGGCAACCGACGCCGCCGCTTCACCAGCGTGCTCGCCGGCCCACGCAGCCGTTGCCTCGGCTGAGATATCAAACACCTTGACCTCGTGGCCATGTTCGCCGCCCGCAAGATGACCGGCGATTGGCCAACCCATCCGACCAAGGCCAATGACTGCGACCCTCATGCCGGCATCCCCGGCTTGCCCTGATCCTCAATCGTGAACCCGCCAGCCAGACGAGCGTTGATCCGCCCACCCGTGGCCATGGCCAAGATCAACACCATCTCATCGGGCCGGGGTCCATCAGACACCCCCATCTCAATTGCGTCGTAGTGGCTGCCCACATACGACCAATCGAGGTGAGTGAGCGGAACATCGAGCCGCGCACCCATCGCACCCACCTTCTTGGTCGACGGCACAATCGACGTGCCTCGGCCGATGGCCGCTCGCATCCCACCACCGCCGGGAATGTGCCACATGGCGCCGTGCTCAATCTCGCCGGCACCCCCGACGATGGCGCCCTTGCCGTAACTCTCAATAGCGGACGGGTCACCTCCGAGGTGGGTAATCAACTGGCCACCCAACTCTTCGCCGAGCGCGCGCAGCTCATCTGAGGCCGGCGAGAGATCATCGACGTATTGACCAACGTACGGGTTGCCGACAACTGCGGCGATGGCACCCTTGAAGAGCGGGGTAGCGGGGGCGGGGCCATGATCTGACCGAATCTCTTCGGTCAGACTCACGATCTTGCGAATCGGGAAGAGCATGCAAGGCCTTTCAGCATCGAAGGGTTGAAACAACGCGACCTTGACCCTAGTTGTGGCGCAATGCCTCGGTCGGAGCGACTGCAGCACCGTTCGGGTCGCGTCACGCAGAAAGATTCCAGTCAACAGCAAGGTTGGGTGGGTGTGGCCTCGATACCGTGGTCTGCATGCAGATCGGAGAACTCGCCAACACCGCCGGAGTCACCACCAAGACCATTCGCTATTACGAGTCGATCGGCGTCCTCGACGAACCAGCGCGAACAGACTCCGGCTATCGCTCCTACGGGCCCGCTGCGGTCGAGCGACTCGACTTCGTCAAGCAAGCCCAGTCAACCGGGCTCGCGCTCGCGGAGATCAAGTCGATCCTCGAGATTAAAGATCAGGGCGGCCAGACCTGCGAGCACACCAAGGCGCTCCTTCGACAGCACCTCGACGAACTCGACGAGAGGATCGTCGAACTTGAGGCCGCCCGTGTCGAACTGCAGGCGATGTATCGACGTGCCGGAGCGCTTGACCCGGCAAAGTGCACCGACGCGAACAGGTGCCAGATCATCACCGACGCCGCCGCCGGCTGAATCGCTCCCGGCGATGTGTCCGACGTCGCTTCACCGTCGCTTGACCTTGCCCTGGACTGGAAGGCGTACGTTGACAACATGACCGATCAACTCCTCGACCGGCAACAGATCCTCGATCTCGACGTCGACGGCATGACCTGCGGATCGTGCGCGGCGCGGATCCAGAAAACCCTCGCCAAGCAGCCAGGCATTACCCATGCCGACGTCAACTTCGCGACCGGCCGAGCGCGTGTCTCGGTTGACGACACCGTCGACCTCGCCGCAGTGCAGTCAGCAGTCGAACGAGCCGGCTACACCCTCCACGCGCCCGAAACAATCGAATCCGCCGCCGGGCAATTCGCCGTCGGCGGTATGACCTGCGGCTCATGTGCCGCCCGAATCCAGAAAGTCCTTCAGCGCCAGCCGGGAATCGCCGACGCCGAAGTGAACTACGCCACCGGCAGAGCCACCGTCACCGCGCTCCCAGGAGAACACCTCGACGCCCGACTGCTCGCCGACGCCGTCGAGAAGGCCGGCTACGAACTCACTGACATCGCCGCCGACCAGACTGCATCGGGTCCGACCGCAGCCGAACGCGCCGACCAAGTCGACCGCGACGAGGCACAGCAGCAAGCAATGTGGCTCCGGCGAGCCATCATCTCGGCGCCAATCGCCGCGTTCATGGTCTCGACCATGCTGTACCACGACCTCGCGATGGAGAACACCGCGCTGCGCTGGCTGCAGTTCGCCCTCGCGATCCCGGTCCAGTTCTACGTCGGTTGGCCGATCCTCGTCGGCGCCGCCCAACGCGCCCGCCACCTGACGGCGAATATGGACACGCTCATTGCAATGGGCACGCTCTCCGCGTTCACCTTCTCGACCTACCAACTGTTCACCGGCGGCATGGAGCTGTACTTCGAAGCAGCTGTGGTGATCATGTTCTTCATCACCCTCGGCCGCTACCTCGAAGCCCGGGCCAAAGGCCGTGCCGGCAAGGCGCTGCGAGCTCTCGTCGAACTCGGCGCCAAAGAAGCACGCCTCGTGCGTGACGGTGTCGAAGAGATGGTGCCGGTCGAGTCCGTCCAGGTCGGCGATCTCATCAAGATTCGCCCCGGCGAAAAAGTGCCCGTCGACGGCGAAGTCACCGAAGGTGCAAGTGCAGTCGACGAATCGATGCTGACCGGCGAATCGTTGCCCGTCGACAAGACCGTCGGAGACACCGTCGCGGGCGCCACGGTCAACACATCGGGCGTGCTCACCATCCGGGCGACGGCGATCGGCTCAGAAACAGCACTCGCCCAGATCGTCAAGCTCGTCGAAGACGCCCAGACCGGCAAGTCCGGAGCGCAGCGGCTAGCGGACCGGATCTCGGCCGTGTTCGTCCCGGTCGTGATGTCGATCTCGCTGCTCACCTTCCTCGGCTGGACGGTCATCGGTGGCAGCGTCAGCGACGGCGTGTACGCCGCAGTCGCGGTCCTGATCATCGCCTGCCCCTGTGCGCTCGGGTTGGCAACTCCGATGGCGATCATGGTCGGCACGGGCCGCGCCGCACAGCTCGGCATCCTCATCAAGTCCGTCGAAGTACTCGAACGCACCCGGCGCATCACGACCGTCGTCTTCGACAAGACCGGCACCCTCACCCAGGGAGCGATGGCGGTCACCGACATCGTCGCCGCAAGCAGCACCCACGAAGCAGAGCTCCTCGCCAAAGCCGGCGCCGTCGAAGCCGACAGCGAGCACCCGATCGGACACGCCATTGCCGACGCCGCACGCGAACTGCACGGCTCCGTCGACCCGGTCACCGAGTTCGGCACCATTGTCGGTCACGGCATCCGAGCCAACGTCGATGGCACCACCGTCTGGGTCGGGCGCCGCGAACTCGCCGCGCAGGCATCGCTCGAACTCCCGGCGGCGCTCGACGACGCAGCAGCCAAGCTCGAAAACAAGGGTCGGACCGCAGTGTTCGCCGGTTGGGACGGCGAGGTCCGTGGAGTCATCGCGGTGGCAGACACCCTCAAGCCATCAGCAATCGACACCGTGCGACAACTCCATGACCTCAACCTCACCGTGGCGATGATCACCGGCGACAACGCACGCACCGCACAATCCATCGCCGACGCCGTTGGCATCGACCGTGTGATTGCCGAAGTGCTCCCCAAAGACAAGCAAAGCGAAGTGCAACGCCTCCAAGCAGCCGGAGAAGTCGTGGCGATGGTCGGCGACGGCGTCAACGACGCCCCCGCACTCGTCCAAGCCGATCTCGGCATCGCGATCGGAACCGGTACCGACGTCGCGATCGAATCCAGTGACCTCACACTGATGCGCGGCGACGTCGCCGGCGTGGTCACCGCGATCGAACTGTCCCGGCGGACCTACCGCACCATCGTGCAGAACCTGTTCTGGGCATTCGGCTACAACACCATCGCCATCCCACTCGCCGTGTCCGGCCTGCTCAGCCCACTGATCGCAGGAGCCGCCATGGCGTTCTCGTCGATCAGCGTGGTGCTCAACAGCATTCGCCTCCGACGCTTCGCACCGAAGGCACCGCGAACAGCATCACCGAGTGCTGTTGCGGGCTGAACTGCACTCATCCAACAACACCATTCTCAGGAGAACGACATGACCGACGCAGCAACGACCACCTACTCCGTCCCGGAGATCTCGTGCGGGCACTGCAAGTCCACGATCGAGGCCGCGGTACACGGCCTGGGTGACATCCGGAGCGTCGACGTCGACATCGACGCCAAGACCGTCACTGTCCATGGCGGAGAGAGCGGTGCCATCATCGCCGTCATCGAAGACGCCGGCTACGACGTCGTGCGTTGACACTCCGACTCGACGCAGCCGAGAGCTGCGTCGAGAGATCTCCTGTTCGCGGCTAGAACATTCCCAGTTCAAGGCGGGCGACATCGGAGAGACGCGATGCGTCCCACGGAGGGTCAAAGACCAACTTCACGTCCACGGTGTCGACCCCGGTGACTGCTGCGACCGCGTCTCGGAGGTCGAGCCGCAAGATGTCGCCCATCCCGCAAAACGGGGCCGTGACTGACATGTCGATGTCAACGTGCCAGCCACCGCCATCCAACTGTTCGGCATCGACGCGGTAGACGAGGCCCAGTTCAACGATGTCGACTGGGATCTCCGGGTCATAGACCGTCGTCGCGGCTTCCCAGACCCGGTCGATGCTGAACGGCGCATCACTCGCGACTGCAGAACCGTCAGGGGCATCGATGAACCCGAAGTCGATCGAGTCCTGCCGGGAAAGACGTGCCATTTCGCCGTCACGGGTGGTCACCGTTGCGGTGGCACCGAGCGCCTGGAGCAGCGTGACCCGGTCACCGGCGGCGAGGGTCACCTGATGGCCCGCAGGCACGATCGTGGCGACGGCCGCACGCGGCAGAGTGAAGCCCTTGGTCTTGCCGACACTGACGGACTGATCAGACATCGTCGTGTCCGAGGCGGCTGGTGATCCAGGCTTGCACCGATTCGATGCCGACTTCGTCGACGACCTGGTCAGCGAAGCCATTGATGAGCAGGCGGCGAGCCTCGGTCGCAGGGATGCCCCGCGACCGCATGTAATACATCGCGGTGTCGTCGAGTTGGCCGACGGTGGCTCCGTGCTTGCAGGCCACCTCGTCGGCAAGGATCTCGAGCCGTGGCTGGGTATTGATCTCGGCCCGATCGGAGAGAATCAGGTTCTGGTTCGACTGTTCCGCGTCGGTGCCATCGGCACCCGGACGGACCTCGATGCCACCGTTGAAAATTCCGGTGCTCTCGTCATCCAGCACGCCTCGGAAGGACTGGCGGCTTGTGCAGTTCTCGGCGGAATGAACGACATTGATCTGCTGATCGAGAATCTGGTCGCCGAAGCCAAAGAACAGACCCGACAGGTCGACATGGGCACCAGGACCCGCGAGATCGACGTCGTAGGCCGCACGTCCGTAGGAGGCGCCGAGGTTGAAGGAACGAGCCAAGAACCGGCTGTCCGCAGCCTGGTGCACGTCGATACTGCTGAGGTGGACGTGGCTCGGCGGCACGTCTTGGAGGAGCACGTGCTCGAGCGAGGCAGCGTTGCCCAATGTGATGGTGGTGCGGATGTTCGAACCGCCGAATTCGGCGCCGACACCAATGCGGGTCTCGACAACTGTGGCCGAACTGCGGGCACCCAACTCGATGACCACACCCGTGCACGACGCATTGCGTGTCTCGTCTGGCACTTCGATGTCCACGATGTGAATCGGCACGTCGAGAACAACATCATCGTCGATGAGGACCACAGCACCGTCGCCACCGAACGCCAAGTTGAGCGCCATGTAGGCGTCGGTGATCTGACTGTCGCCACGATCGAAGTGTGACGAAATGCGCTCCGGTTGTTCCCGACGGGCATCGAGCAGGCTCGACAGGTGGAGACCCGCCGGACCAGTCATCGAAGAGAGCTCGACATCGACCACACCGTTGACCACGACGATGCGCGGGCCATCGAGAACAGGAATCTGAGCCTCGAGGTCAGGCACACTCGATGCGAGCGTGACTGGAGGACCGAACGACAACGCAGTGAGTTGCTGATGCGGTGCGTAGCGCCACGCATCGTGACGTTTCGTTGGATATCCGTTCGCCTCGACCCAATCGAGTGCAACGGTTCGGCCCGCAACCGTCGGGTCGACCGCCGCGGGCGCCGCCGTCACGATTGGACTCCGGTGAGAGGCCGCTCGGGGGCGTCGTCGAGGTCATGGTTGACAAAGCTGGCGTACCCGTGGTCCTCGAGATGCAGAGCAAGGGTGTGGTCGCCCGACTCGACAATGCGACCGTCGACGAGCACGTGCACGAAGTCCGGCTTGATGTAGTCGAGCAGCCGTTGGTAGTGAGTGATCACAATCATCGACCGTTCCGGGCCCCGCAGTGCGTTGACGCCACCGGCGATGACGCGCAGCGCATCGATGTCGAGACCCGAATCGGTCTCGTCGAGGATCGCGAGGCGCGGCTGCATCAATGCCATCTGAAGAATCTCGTTGCGCTTCTTCTCGCCACCGCTGAAGCCAGCGTTGACGGCACGATCGAGGAAGTCTTGCTTCATCTCGACGAGGTCCATCGCCTCTTTGGCGACCTTCAAAAAGTCACGAGCACCAACTTCGGTCTCGCCGCGAGCGCGCCGCACCGAATTGACTGCCGTGCGCAGGAAGTACATGTTGTTCACGCCCGGAATCTCCACCGGGTACTGGAATCCCAGGAACACACCAGCAGCGGCCCGCGCCTCGGGTTCCATGTCGAGCAGGTCCACTCCGTCGAGGGTGACTGTCCCGGTGACCTCATAACCATCGCGCCCCGCAAGAGCGTGCGCAAAAGTGCTCTTGCCCGAGCCGTTCGGACCCATGATCGCATGCACTTCGCCGGCGCCGACATCGAGGTCGAGACCGTTCAGAATTTGCTTGCCACCAATGGCAGCGGTGAGGTTGTTGACGTGCAGCATCAGCCCACACTTCCTTCCAGGCTCACGCTCAGCAACCGCTGAGCTTCGACAGCGAACTCCATCGGGAGCTCGTTAAACACTTCGCGGCAAAAGCCGTTGACGATCATGGACATCGCATCTTCTTCGGTCATGCCGCGCTGGCGGCAGTAGTACAATTGGTCTTCGCCGACCGTTGACGTTGACGCTTCGTGCTCGATCTGGGCACCAGGGTTTTTGACCTCGATGTACGGAATCGTGTGAGCGCCGCAGTCCTTGCCCAGCAGCAACGAATCGCACTGGGTGTAGTTGCGAGCGTTCTCTGCTGAACGCAACACCTTGACCAACCCGCGGTACGTGTTTTGACCGTGGGCCGCGGAGATGCCCTTCGAGATGATGGTGCTGGTGGTGTCCTTGCCGATGTGAATCATCTTGGTTCCGGTGTCAGCCTGCTGACGCTTGCACGACAGCGCAACGGAATAGAACTCGCCAATGCTGCGGTCGCCCTGCAGGATCACGCTCGGGTACTTCCAGGTGATCGCCGAACCGGTCTCCACCTGAGTCCAAGAAATCTTGGCGTCGGTGTGGGCCCGCCCTCGCTTGGTGACGAAGTTGTAGATACCGCCGACGCCGTTCTCGTCACCGGGGTACCAGTTCTGCACCGTGGAGTACTTGATCTCGGCACGATCCTTGGCGACCAACTCGACGACCGCTGCATGCAGCTGGTTCTCGTCGCGCTGCGGCGCCGTGCACCCCTCGAGGTAGGACACATGGGAATCATCTTCGGCCACGATCAGCGTGCGCTCGAACTGGCCCGTGTTCATCGAGTTGATACGGAAGTACGTGGACAGCTCCATCGGGCAGCGAACGCCCTTCGGGATGTAGCAGAACGACCCGTCGGAGAACACCGCCGAGTTCAGCGCAGCAAAGAAGTTGTCACGTACCGGAACCACGGACCCGAGGTGCTCGCGCACCAACTCGGGATAATCGCGGACAGCTTCGGAGAACGAACAGAAGATCACGCCGGCTTCCAGCAGGGTCTTCTTGAACGTTGTGGTGACCGACACCGAGTCGACGATTGCATCGACGGCGACGTTGCTGAGCATCTTTTGCTCGTGGAGCGGGATGCCGAGCTTGTCGAACATGTCACGAATGTCGGGATCGACGTCGTCCATGCTGTCGAGGACCGGCTTCTGCTTGGGCGCCGCCCAGTAGCTGATTGCCTCGTAGTCGATCGGTGCAATCTCGAGCTTGGCCCAGTCGGGCTCCTCCATGGCACGCCACGCCTCGTAGGCCTTCAGCCGCCATTCGAGCAGCCACTCCGGCTCGTCCTTCTTGGACGAAATCAGACGGACGACGCTCTCATCGAGACCGGGCGGTGCGATATCGGTATCGAGGTCCGTGCTGAAGCCAAACTCGTAGTCAGACTCGGTCAGCTCTTCGATGGTCCGTGTGCTCTCACTCATGGGAGACCGTCACTCGCCAACGTCGATAAAGATGCACTCGCCAGGGCACTCTTCGGCCGCTTCGATCACGCTCTCGAGACTCGAATCGGGGAAACGGGCCAAACCTTCGGCACCCGCAGGATTAGCGGTGCCGTCGAACAGCTTCTCGGTGCCGTAGTTGGATGCAGTCTCTTTGACATAGAAGAGACCATCATCCATGCCGAAAAACACGTCAGGGGCGATCTCTTCGCAGAGTCCGTCGCCGGTACAGAGGTCCTGGTCGATCCAAACCTTCATGGGGGCTCCTTTCGACTGGACGAACTCAGATGTCGGCCAGCCCTCGATGAGTCGGCAAAACCTTCGCCGATTGGCTCCCTTCCTATCGACCCGAGCCACTTTTCGCACTCCGCTGTCGAAACTCCGACATGTGCTCGCTGCCCGCGGCACCCACGTGATCGTCGGCGGCGAGGACGGCGTGCGGTGGACCGGGGGGAATCGGTCGCAACCTCCGCGCCGTGCTGGTGTCGCTGTTCGTCAAGCAACGCATGACGTTCTTCATCAGCAGCGAGAAGCGAGAGTTCATCGATGGGCTCGTCGAGATGCTTTCCGCCGGCGACATGGCCCCGGCCATTGGAGGCCGCGCTGCGCTCGATCAGACTCCTGACGCGATCCGAGCAATTGAGGCCGGCACCATCAGCGGGAAGACCGTCGTCAATATCGGGAGTGAAGCATCGTGAGCCGGCAGGCCCAGCCGTCGACCTGAGTCGGATTGGTCACCCGGCGTCGAGCGTTCACGATGTGAAAAGGTCGGCGTGCACGCGACGCAGCGCCGCCTTTTGCACCTTCGACATTGCATTGCGCGGCAGCTCGTCGGCGGCGATGTACGTCTTGGGATGTTTGAACCGCGCAAGCACGCCGTCTAGTGACGCTGCGAGCGCTGCATCGCTTACCTCGACGGAGTCGTCACGCACGACCACGGCAACCACCGCCTCGCCGAAGTCGGGATGCGGGACCCCGATCACCCCCGTCTCGAGCACACCGGGAACGTCATCGAGAACCATCTCGACTTCCTTCGGATACACGTTGTACCCACCGCTGATAATCATGTCGCTCGACCGGCCTTCGAGGGTCAGCCGGCCCTCGTCATCGACGGAGCCTACGTCGCCCGTGATGAACCAGCCCCCCACTCGATGTTCGGAGGCGGTCTTGTCCGGCATTCGCCAGTAGCCGGCGAAGAGACCGGGGGAGCGGATCTCGACAACCCCGGTCACGCCAGTCGGGACGGCGACGCCCGCACCGTCGCTGACCCGCAGCTGGACGTTGGGGAGCGAGAAGCCAACGGTCCCGGGGACGCGTTGACCGTCATATGGGTTCGACGTGATCATGCCGGCCTCGGTCATGCCGTACCGCTCGAGGATCTGCAGAGCGGTGCGTGCGGTGAATTCGGCGTGCACGGCTTCGGTCATTGGCGCCGAACCAGATGTGAAGAGTCGAACCGACGCACACGCCGCGGCATCGAATCGGGCATCGCCAAGCAGACGGGTGTACTGCGTGGGCACCCCCATCATGACCGTGGCATCGGGCAGGTTGTCGACGACGGCGCCGACGTCAAATTTTGGCAGGAAGATCACCTCGTTACCGCCCAGCATGGCGCAGTGCAGCGCGACGAACAGGCCGTGCACGTGGAAGATCGGCAGTGTGTGCAACAGAACGTCTTCAGGACCGAAGCCCCAGATGTCGTGCAGCGCCAACGCGTTTGATTCCAGGTTGGCATGCGTGAGCATTGCGCCCTTCGAACGCCCCGTCGTGCCGGACGTGTACAGCATCGCGGCAAGATCGCCGGCGCCGCGCTCAACGATCTCGTCGCTCGGTGCAGCGTGGTCAACAGCCGTGGCGAATGATCCATCACCGGCCGTCCCGAGATGCACCGTGGCGACCGCGAGATCACCAAGGGTTCCTGGTCTGGCGACGACCAGCGCCGGAGCCGCATCATCGACGAAGTACTCAACCTCGCCGGGCGTATACGCGGTGTTCAATGGAAGGAACACCGCACCGATCCGCAGACAAGCGAGATACAGCGCAACGTTGTCGGTCGACTTGTCGACCTGGACCACGACACGGTCGCCTACTGCGACGCCAAGATCGCGCAAGGCCGTTGCCATGCGCGCCGAGCGATGATCGACGTCGCGGTACGTGAGCGACGCTCCGCCAGGGACCCGAAGAAAGATCGAGTCGAGGCGCGTCGCAAACCGCTCGGACAGCGTCGAATACAGGTTTGTCATGACCTCGTTGGAAGCCAGCCAGCGAGTGCCCCACCGATCTCGTCGGCGCTGTCCTCTTGGATGAAGTGTGAGCCGGCGACGGTCACTTCGGTCTGGTTCGGCCATGTGCGGGCGAACTCACGCTGCGGTCCGGTGAGAATCGTGCCAGGGTCGGCGTTGACGAACAGCTTCGGCACATCTGATGTGGAGAGCCAATCGGCATACGACTGCACGATTTCGACCACGTCAGCGGGCTCGCCCTCAAGCGGAATCTGCCGGGGCCACGTCAGTGTCGGACGGCGGTCCTCGCCAGCATTGAGGAATGGACGACGGTATTCGTCCATCTCCTCGTCACTGAGCTTGCGGATGATCGAGGCGGGCAGAATTGCCTCGACGAACAAGTTCTTGGTGAGGATCATCTCCTCACCGGCAGCGGAACGCATCGCCTTGAAGATGTCGGTTGCTCCTGCAGGCCACTGCTCCCAGGTGACCGGACGAACAATCGCTTCCATGTAGCAAATTCCTGCGACGCGGTCGCGGTGCCGGTTGGCCCAGTCGAAGCCGAGGGCCGAACCCCAGTCGTGGATGACGAAGGTGATCTTGTCGCCCAGATCGAGCTGATCGAGCAGTCCGTCGAGGTACGTGCGGTGCTCGACGAAGGTGTAGGAGCCGGCCCCAGGGTTGTCGAGCTTGTCGGAGTCGCCCTGGCCGATCAGGTCGGGGGCGATACACCGGGCGTGCAGCGACACGTGCGGAATGATGTCGCGCCACAGATACGACGATGTCGGGTTGCCATGGAGAAAGACCACGGCCTCACCGGCTCCGGTGTCGTGGTACGCCATCTGCTTGCCGTTGACGGTCTTGTACTGCTTGCTCAGCGCTTCGGTGGTCATCGTGTGAGTTTGATGGCGATCGCGCCGACTGTCAAAGCTGGCCGATCCCCAGATGGCGTTCCATCTGCCCAGCCCATCGTGAGGAGGGCGTTCGAGTTCACTACCTTTGGCCGATGAGCGACACCACCCTCGACTGGTACGGATGTTCGACCTTCGGCCTCCACACCGCTGGCATCCACATCCTCCTTGACGCCTACATCGACCGTGCCGCAAACGCAGCGGGCCCGTCGCCAGCAGTCGGTGCAGCCGACATCGAACAATGCGACTACATCATCGTCGGGCACTCGCACTTCGACCACCTCTTCGGCGCAGAGCAGGTGATGGCAAACACGGACGCCACTCTGATTGGCAGCTATGAAACGCTGCGCGTCATGGAAGCCGCCGGTGTCGCCGTTGATCGGATGATTCCGGTGGCCGGTGGCGAGACCATTGAGCTGGAGCGAGCCGAAGGAACAGCACGACTATCGGTGTTTCCGAGTCAGCACAGCTGTGTGTGGTCGCAAGGCCCAATGGCTCAGGCCGACGAAGTGTGTATAGGTGACCTGGGCGTGACCCATCAGGAACGCCAGGAGCGCATGGCCAAGCTGATGGAGTATCTTGGGACCGAGTTGGCGCCGGCTGCCATCGAACACATGATGCTCTCGATGGTCGGCCACAGCGACCGCGGTGATGGAGGAGCCTTGGTCTTCCTACTTGACGTGCTCGACGGCCGATTGCTCTTTCAAGACACCTCGGGCCATTGGTCAGGGGTGCTCCGCAACCTGCGGCCAGACGTGGCCATCTTGGCGGCGGCGGGCAGGGGTAACATCGATGGCGAACCAATCCAAGGATCACTAGCGCAATTCGTTGGGCGCCAGGCGGACATGCTGCGCCCACGCAAGGTGGTCCTGAGCCACCACGATGACTGGCTGCCGGGTTTCTCGGTTCCGACCGATGTCGCGCCGATCCGCGATGAACTGGCACGGGTGGTCCCGACGACGGAACTACTGGAGATCGGCTACCTGGCTGGCACACCGATCTTTCAGTGACGAGGTCGCAGCTCGCTGCACCCTTACCAAAATCTTACCAAAAATTGTTTATTTACACAGGTGTTTCACAATGGCCAGTCGCACGATGGATTCCATGCAACGACCACTTCGCAAACGCTCCGTGCTCGCACTTTCACTCGGCACGACACTCTTGATGTCAGCATGTGGATCCAGCGATTCGGGCTCCGTCGACACGTCAGCGGTTGATCGTGCGGTCGCCGTCACGATCGAGGCACCCGCCGCAGACAGTGCGCCGCCCATCGCTCCAGCCGAGACTGACAGCGACACGGAACAGGCCAGCGGCTTGCTCGGTTCGTACACGCTGATGGACGAAGAATTCGGCACGATGACCACCGTCACGGTCGATGGCGACACGCGCACGATCGTGTCCAACGCACTGCCCGACCACGAGACCGGGGAGTTCCCGAACGACGGCAACCCAAACACGATCTCCGAGCAGGACGCCTCCTACGAGTACCCGTCCGTACCGACCTACGTCGGAGCCGCAACATTCGCGATGACGCCAGGCGTCGCAGTGAACGGAGTCAAGTTTGAACCGGCCACCGCTGAGACCGTGACCTGCGCCTCCGGCGAGACCCTCCGAGTCGAAGCGCTGCAGGACGTCTACAACCTGGGTCTCGACTTCAACAATGCCCACGTCCAACCGACCGGTGAGTACCACTATCACGGCATCTCTGAACTATTGGCAGATGCCTATGCCACCGATGAGGACCTCGTGCATGTTGGCTTCGCTGCCGACGGCTACCTGATGTACTTCTCCAAGTCCGATGCGTACGCATCGGGCTACGCACTGTCGGCCGACGCCCGCTCGGGTACCAACTGCGTCGGATCCGGTGCACTGCGCGGCGCGGACGTGGCGATCGACGGCACCACACCGGACGGCACGTACACCTCGGACTGGGAATGGAGCGACGCCAACGGGGACCTCGACGAGTGCAACGGCGTCGAGATCGACGGCGAATACGCCTACGTGATCACCGACGCATACCCCTACGTCGGTCGCTGCCTGAACGGTGAGTTCACCGCGAGAGGCCCGGGAGCCGGTGGCGCTCCGCCCGGTGCTGGCGGACCACCTCCTGGCGGGCCACCTCCTGGCGGGGAGCCTGCAGACGCCCCGAGCCAAGGCTGACGAAGTCGCTCAGCCGACCGGCGCGTATCGAGCGAACCCGTCCTCGGCATGACGAGACAGCTCATCAAGCTCACGGAGGTGCTCGAGGTGCGCGTAGGTCTCGCTCTCTGCCATCTCTCCCCATGAGCGTTCCCGGAACAGGACGCGCATGAAGTCGTTCACGGTGCCGTTGGGCAGGTCGGGGAGCGCCTCACGAATGATGTCGAGGCGGTCTTCGTGATGCTCGATGATGTGCTCGGCGCGTCCACCGAGATCTGCGAACGGATGGCCGTGCGCCGGCAGTGCGATCGAGACGTCTTCCACGTTGGCCATGCGCCGCAGCGACTCAAAGAATTGGGCCAGCGGATCGGACACTGGCGTCATGCCGCTGATGTGCGGCGTAATCGATGGCAGCACGTGATCGCCGGTCAGCATCACGCCGTACTCGGGGTCGAAGAGACACAGGTGGTCGTACGTGTGGCCTGGCGTATGCATCGCCACCCACTCACGGCGCGCCAGCTTGATCGTCTGACCGTCAACCAACGGCAGAGTCGGGCGCGGTGTCGAGAACGAGACACCCGCCGAGCCGTTCGCCTTGCGCATCCGCTCCATGAACTCAGCAGACGGACCAGCGCGACGTCCACCCCACGGTGACGGTTTCGAGAAATAGCGCTCCATCGCCGCGCGTTGACCGTCAGGGCAGTTGAGATCGAGCGCACTCGAATCTTCCTCGTCGTCAAAGTCGGACGTGTCAAAGATCGTGCGAAACGATTCGTGAGTGACGATGTCAGCGCCCGTCTCGTAGCGCAGTCGCATTGCGCCGCCGAAGTGGTCGGGATGGGAGTGCGTCACCACGACCGTATGCACGTCATCGACGGCGTAGCCAGCACGGCTCAGACGGTCGACGAGATGTCCCCACGAGTCGTCACCCGGGAGCCCAGGGTCGACCACGGCAACGCCGCGCTCGTCTTCGAGCACATAGCAATTGACGTGTCCGAGACCGGGCATGCTGATCGGCAACTGGGTCCGCAAGATGCCGTCCGCGACTTCCGTGACATCGGTCGATGCCTCCTCCTGCTCCTGCTTCGGCTTGCGAGGGGGCTCAGTTGGATCGGCAGATGCGGACGGTGCAGTCGGATGTTCGTGGTCATGTTGCATGAAGAGCGTTGCCTCCGCCAGTGGTGCTGCGAACTCACGAGCGGTTCACACGACCATGTTGCCTGATCGGCACAGCGAGATTCCCAGCAGAGCGACCAACGCCTACGCTCGGACGATGGACCTCGAAGAACTGCGAACGAGCGTGGACCGCGACGAGATCGACACGGTCGTCGTCGCATTCGCCGATCACCTCGGTCGCCTGATGGGCAAGCGTTTCGACGCTGAGTTCTTTTTGGCCGATGTACTCGATCACGGCACGCATGCCTGCAACTACCTCCTGACTGTCGACATGGAGATGGAAGTCATCGAGGGCTACGAGTACGCGAACTGGGAGCGTGGCTATGGCGACTTCCACGTGGTTCCGGACCTGAACACGCTGTGTCGAGCGGCTTGGACGGATCGAACCGCACTGGTGCTGTGCGATGTGCTCGACGCTGAGGAGATCGCGGTTCCGGTGTCGCCGAGAGCGATGTTGCGAGCCCAGATCGCCCGACTTGCCGCGACAGGAAACGCAGCGTTTGCCGCGTCGGAACTCGAGTTCTATCTGTACCAAGACAGCTATCGCAGCGCGCACGAAGCTGGACACGCTGACTTGCAGCCCGCCGGTTGGTACAGCGAGGACTACCACCTCTTGCAAGGCGCGCGCATCGAGCCGTACGTCGGCGCTGCTCGTCGTGCGCTCCGGCAGAGCGGCATCCCGGTCGAGAACTCAAAGGGTGAGACCGGGGTCGGTCAGCATGAGCTGAATATCCGATATGCGGACGTGTTGACGATGGCTGATCGACATGCGGTGATGAAACACGGCATGAAGGAACTGGCTGACGCCCAAGGCGTGAGCGTCACCTTCATGGCCAAGCCCCACGCCGACGATGCCGGCAACAGCTGTCACATTCATCTGAGTCTGTGGGATGCGGCGGCCGAGACGAACGTGTTCGCGGCCGGCGACGAGCGCAGCGATCTGTTTCGATGGTTCCTCGGTGGGTGGATGACACACCTCCAAGACTTCATGGTCTTTTTTGCGCCGACGGTCAACTCATACAAGCGATTCCAAGACGGGTCGTGGGCACCGACACGTATTGCCTGGTCCGACGACAATCGCACGGCCGGCTTCCGGGTGGTCGGGACCGGCCCGAGCCTGCGGATCGAATGTCGGATTCCCGGTGGTGACTGCAACCCATATCTCGCCTACACCGCCGCGCTGGCGAGTGGCCTCGACGGGATCGAAAACCGCATAGAGCCACCGCCCCGCTTCGATGGTGACGCCTACGCATCCGCAGCGTTGGAGCGCGTTCCGCGAACGTTGCGTGAGGCGACCGATCGCTTTCGGGGCAGCGCCGTCACGCGCCGTCTCCTCGGCGATGGCGTCGTCGATCACTACGCACATTTCTTCACGACCGAAGCCGACGCCTTCGACGCCGCGGTCACCGACTGGGAACGTCACCGGTACTTCGAACGCATCTGATTCCCCCCGCTCGCGCCCAGAAAAAGGGCATGACCGGGACCTTCGCCAGTGCACAGGATCACGCGCCGGAAACTACGGTGGTGGCGTGTACACGATGAACGATCCGATCCAGCGAGCCCGAACGATCTTCGGCTCCCGAACCGGCGTCGTGCACGGCGAGATCCGCCGCACCTACGCGGAGTTGGGCGAACGGATTGACCGCGTTGGTGCCCTGATGCGCCAACTCACCGAGCCGGGAGACCGAGTGGCGTTGTGGTCGCTCAACTCGGACAAGTTCCTCGAACTCTTCTTCGGGATTCCGATTTCGGGTCGAGTCATCGTGCCGCACAACACTCGATGGGCCCAGCCGGAGTTGGTGTATGCGACCGAAGACGCCGGCGCCAAGGTGCTGATCTGCGATCGCGACCCGGGTGGGCTGGCCGCCTCGGTCGACCGAGTCATCCGTCTCGACACCGACGAGTACGAGTCGTTGCTTGCCGGCGTCTCGATTGACGACCCGATGAGCGACGTCCGGATCGCGCCCGACACCTTGGCCGGGCTCTTCTACACCGGTGGCACGACCGGCGCGGCGAAGGGCGTGATGCTGACGCATGCCAACCTGATGGCCAACGCGGTGCAGGTCCAACTCGCCCAGCCAATTCTCGACGACGACCGTTACCTCACGATGGCACCGATGTTCCATGCGGCAGGGCTGTACTCGGCACTTGTCCTCCCGTGGGTCGGCGCATCGAACGTGATTCTTGGTGCCTTCGATCCCGGCGCAGCACTCGACCTGATCACCGACGAACAGGTGACCTGCGCAATCGCAGTGCCAGCGATGCTGTCGGCGATGTGCGAAACGCAGGCCACCGAGCCGCGCGACCTGTCGTCGATGCGTTGGCTGTCGCACGGTGCCTCACCCGTTGCGCTCGAGGTGCTGCGGCGCGCAGACGATCTGTTCAAGTGTGAGCTCATTCACCTCTACGGGGCCACCGAGCTGTCGCCGATTGCGGCGATCTTCCGCCACGAGGAGCAGTACCTCGACAGCGAACGAGCCAAGAGTTGCGGACAGGGGCCTCCCGGTGTGGAGATCCGGGTCGTCGGCCCGGCGGGCAACGCGGTCCCGCCAGGAACTGCCGGCGAGGTCGCCGTGCGCGGCCCGAACGTGATGGCCGGGTATTGGAACAAGCCCGAACAGACAGCCGAAGTGCTGCTCGACGGCGGGTGGTACCGATCCGGTGACATCGGGTATCTCGACGACGACGGTTACCTGTTCCTCGTCGACCGCGCCAAAGACATGATCGTCAGCGGCGGCGAGAACGTGTACTGCACCGAGGTCGAGGACGCGCTGTACGCCCACCCGGGCGTCCTTGAAGCAACGGTGTTCGGGGTGCCCGATGAACAGTGGGGCGAGGCAGTTCAGGCGGCAGTCGTGTTGCGCGCCGGAGTGCAGGTCGACGAAGCAGAGCTGACCGCGCACTGTCGGGAGCGAATCGCCGGGTACAAGGTGCCAAAGGGCTTCGAGTTCCGTTCTGAGGCGCTCCCGAAGTCGGGCGCGGGCAAGGTGCTCAAGCGAGTGCTCCGCGAGCCCTACTGGTCAGGTAAGGAACGCTCGATCAACTGAGGTCGGAGACGGCGCGGCGTGCGGCCGCAACGATCGACTCGCGGCTGGGGAGTGTGGCGCCGAATGCCGGGCCGGTGGCAATGAAGCTGTCGGCCGCGCACTCGCGGTACACGTCGTGACGGCCGCGCTCGGCAAACCGTGCGACGATCGCCTCGCTTTGCGACCCGGTCTCGCGGCATTCGTCGACAACCAGGACCGATCGACACGGTGCAGTTGCTGCGACCACGGCGTCGATCGGTAGGGGAGCGAGCCACCTCAGGTCAATGATCCGCACGTTGATGCCATCATCGGCTCGAAGCGACTCGACGGCTTGCTCGGCGAGGAACACGCCGTTGCCGTAGGTGACAATCGCCAGGTCGGTGCCGTCGCCGCGCACCCCAATGGTGCCGGAACGCATCGTGAGCTGTGGATCGAACTCCGGATAGATGCCGGCCCAGCGCTCGTCGCCTTCGGTCAGGAGATCGCGGGTCATGTATCGGGCGATCGGCTCGATGAACACGACGACGCGCTGCTCGTCGCGAGCCAGTCGAATGCACTCGCGGAACATGTGCACGGCATCGGTGCCATTCGACGGACAGGCGATGACGATGCCCGGAATATCGCGGAGCACCGCAAGTGAATTGTCGTTGTGGAAGTGGCCACCGAACCCGCGCTGGTAGCCGAGCCCGGCAATTCGAATGATCATCGGATTCGCGAACTGACCGTTGGAGAAGAAGGGCAGCGTCGCGGCCTCGCCACGCAATTGGTCTTCGGCATTGTGCAGGTAGGCAAGGAACTGGATCTCGACGACTGGGACGAATCCGTTGTGCGCGAGACCGATGCCCATGCCGAGAATCGACTGCTCGTCGAGGATGGTGTCGATGACGCGGTGCTGCCCGAATCGCTTCTGCAGACGTTGGGTGACGCCGTACACGCCGCCTTTGGCGCCGACATCTTCCCCGGCGACAATGATTTCCGGGGAGCGCAACATCTCGTCGGTGATTGCCCAGTTGAGCAGCTTGGCGAGGTGTTGCGGCGCTGCCATGGCCGTGATCTCCACGCGTCCAAATACTTCGATGCGCTGACCCTTGGTCGGCAGGAGCGTCGGCTCAGACCAGCGCGGCGGCGGCACGATGCTCGACATGACGTCCTCTGACGTCTGGAGTTTGGGGCGACCGACGGCATCGTTGAGCCGACGTGTGACCTCGGCTTCGATCGTCGTATAGATGTCGACCACCTGCGCCGGGGAGAAGTCGCCGTGTTCGACGAGGAGCCGAGCGGAGTGCAGCAGCGGATCGTTCGCCTCGTCGCGTTCGATCCGTTCCGGCGAGAGGTAACTCGATGCCACGTCAGCGCCGGCATGGCCGTAGAGCCGGACACAGTCGAGATGCAAGAAGACCGGCCGTCGAGTCGCTCGGATTCGCCGCGCCGCTCCGGTGACGGCGGCATATGTGTCGGCGAGATCCAGGCCGGAACAGTGCATGTACTCAATGCCGGCCCGATTGCGCATCGACGCCTCGACCCATCCGGCAGGGGTCTTGACCGAGATACCCAGACCGTTGTCTTCACAGAGGAACAGAAGAGGGAGTGGGACACCCTGGAAGCTCGTCCACCCGGCAGTGTTCAGCGCGGATTGCGCGCTCGCGTGGTTGAGTGACGCGTCGCCGAAGCTGCAGATCACGAGCCCGTCGTCAGCAAGCACCGCATGCTCAGGACGGATGCGCTTCGCGAGACCGATCGAGTAGGCCGTGCCGACCGCCTTCGGGAGGTGCGACGCAATCGTGCTCGTCTGTGGCGGGATGTTGAGCACAGCCGAGCCGAGCACCTTGTGCCGGCCACCCGAGATCGGGTCGTCGCTCGACGCGACGAAACTGAGCAACATGTCGCCGAGCGGATCTTGCCCAGGCACCTGCGCGGCTCGGGCAATCTGGAAGGCAGCGTCGCGATAGTGGAGGAACGCCATGTCGGTCGCGCGGAGCGCAGCAGCGACGGCGGCCATGCCCTCATGGCCAGACGACCCGATGGTGTAAAACCCTTCGCCGCAAGCCTGGAGGTCGCGGGCTGCGCGGTCGAGGTGGCGACTGAGCGCCTGCGCCTGGAACAGCGCGGCGAGCGCGTCACTGTCGAGACCAACCTCGGCAGGCGTGAGCGTGGAGGTGCGCGGAGGGAAGTCACGTGCCGCAACACGTTGCAGGAAGTTGTCGTGCACCACCTGCACGCGGTTCATCGCCGACACGCGCGTGAACGTAACACGGCCACCCAGGGCGACCGGCTGGAACTCGTCTACTGGCCGTACACCTCGACGACGTCGTACTCCCGGAACTCCGGTGCACCGTTGCACAGTGCTGCGAACTGCTCGGCGAATGCTCCGGTCTCCGGTCGATCGGAATTTGTTGCCGCAGACTCGGCGGACTCAAACGAGACAGCCATGACGTAGTTGCCCGGCGCCGAGCGGTCCTCAACCAGGGTCGCGCGTTGAGCCGTACCGACACTGATCGAATCGTCGCTCCAGCGCCTCATGAGGTCGAGAACCTCGTCGCGTCTGTCGGTGGTGAAATGGATGGACTGGGTGAACGTCATGACTGGTGCTCCGGTTCGGCGGCTTCAGCGCCGGCATCTCCGACGTCGAGTGGCCGCTCCATTCACCCTGCCACAGTTCAGCGGAGCCGAAATCACACGTCGATCGAGATCGAGTCGTGCTGGGTGTCCTCCTCACTGCCACGCTCAGCAGGTCCCTCCGCGAGACTGCGGAGATGATCGAACAGTTCATCGACATCACCACCTCGGACAGCACCCCGGACACACCGATGGTCACCTTCGTCGTGCACCCCGATTCTGGTGGACCGCACCCCCTGGTGCTGTTCTTCATGGATGCCCCGGGCATGCGGGAAGAGATCCGCGACATGGCGCGGCGCCTGGCGACGGCGGGCTACTACGTGATGGCACCGCAGCTCTACTACCGCGAGGTGAGTGAGTACAACGTGTTCGACACGGGTGATCGCGACCGCATGTTCGAGCTGATGAGCGGGCTGAGCAACAACATGGTCGTCAGCGACTCGCGGGCGCTCATCGCTCATGCCGAAGCCGATCCGGCTGCAAACACTGAGCGGGTCGGAGCGGTCGGCTACTGCATGAGCGGACCGTTCGCCGTGTACCTCTTGGGACAGCTGCCCGGCCAAGTGGTTGCCGGTGCCTCGTTCCACGGGGTCCGACTCGTGGTCGACACCGACGACTCGCCGCACCTGCAACTCGCCAACGCGAGCGGCGAGGTCTACGTCGGCGCAGCCGAGACCGATAGCTATGCGCCGCCGGAGATGATCGACGCATTCGAAGCTGCTCGTGTCGAAGCAGGATGCGCGGGGCGAACCGAGTGGTATCCGGGTACCGAGCACGGCTTCGCCTTCAGGGAGCGACCGCTCTACGACAAGGCGGCATCAGAACGTCACTGGGAACGCCTGCACGATCTCTTCGCCCGCAACTTGCGCGGCTGACCGGACAACGGTCAGTCGCGGCCGTGGCGGAGGATCGCACCGCGGAAGGGGTACTCGGTGGGTTCCGTCGGCGTCTTCGAGTCGTCGAAGTACGGCGTGTCACCGATGATCGTGACGCGCTCGGCCTTGCGAACGTTCGGCCAGTAGTCAGACACGGCGTAGTGCTGGCAGGAGCGGTTGTCCCAGAACGCAACTGAGTTGTTCTCCCATCTGAAGCGCACCTGGTACTCGGGAAAGGCTGCCTGCCGATACAGCAGGTCGAGGAGCTCGCGGCTCTCCTCAGGGTCGATGCCGATGATCTCCTGGGTAAAGCCAGCATTGACGTAGATCGCCTTGCGACCCGTCTCGGGGTGCGTTCGAATCACCGGGTGCTCAGGGTTCGGGTAGGTCGCATTGAACTCCGCGATTTCTTCATCGGTTGCACCTCGCCGTTGGAGGCCGCGACGAAACCCCGCAAAGTCGTGACGCGCGACGAGACCGTCGACGCGGTCCCGCACACGCTGCGGGAGACCGTCGTACGCGGCGTACATGTCGGCAAATAACGTGTCGCCCCCGACGTCGGGCGACTCGACGTTGCGCAACACTGAACCGAGCGACGGCTGGAGCCGCCAGGTGACGTCGGAATGCCACAGGTTCTCGTAGCCCGGCCCATCGGCATCGTGCGAGATCGCGAGCACCTCGGGATAGCCGGGCTTTCCTGGCGCAAACGGGTGGACTTCGAGTTCACCAAACCGACGCCCGAACGCGAGGTGCTGCTCGGTGGTGATGTCCTGATCGCGGAAGAAGATGACCTTCCAGTCGAGCAATGCCTGGCGCAACACCGCGACTGTGGCGTCACTCAACTCGGCGCCCAGGTCGACGCCGGAGATCATGGCGCCGATGGTGGCCGACATCTGGCGGACTTCAATCGTGTCGACGATGTTGGCAGTGGCGCTGGTCATCGGTCCAGTGTCGTCGTCCGCCGTTGCGCCATGCGAGTCGGGTCAAGCGAGTCGAAAGGTGGGCGGGCGATCGCGGTACCGTTGTCTGATGAAAGCTGCCGTGCTCAACACCGTTCCAGGCCTGCTCGAAATCGAAGAGATCGAGATCGGTCAACCGGGACCGCGCGAGGTGCTCATCCGGACCGTTGCCGCCGGCATCTGCCACAGCGATCTCCATTTCATGGAGGGCAAGTACCCGGCTCGGTGTCCGAGCGTGCTCGGCCACGAGTCAGCAGGCGTGGTCGAAGCGGTGGGTTCGATGGTCCACTACGTCGAGCCCGGCGATCATGTCATCACCTGCCTGTCGGCGTTCTGTGGTCACTGTTCGCAGTGCACCGACGGCCACCCGTCGTTGTGCGAGAACAAAGACACCGAACTGGTTCGACAACCCGCAGACGCACCTCGGCTGTCACGCGATGGCGAGACGGTCAACCAGTTCCTCCATCTCTCGTCGTTCGCGGAGCAGATGTTGATCCACGAACACGCGTTGGTGAAGATCGACAAAGAGATGCCACTCGACAAGGCGGCACTCATCGGGTGCGGCGTCACGACGGGCCTCGGTGCGGTCTTCCGCACGGCGAAGGTTGCGCCCGGCGAGACGGTCGCGGTCATCGGCTGCGGGGGCATTGGCCTCTCGGCTGTTCAGGGTGCACGAATTGCGGGTGCGAACACGATCATCGCCATCGACATGGCTCCGTCAAAGCTCGAACTCGCCCAGGAGATGGGAGCCACTCACGTCGTGGACGCAAGCAAAGTCGATGTCGTCCAGGCAGTGAAAGAGATCACCGGCGGCGGCGTCCACCATGCCTTCGAGGCAGTCGGGATGAAGGCCACCGCCGAGCAGTCATTCCAGATGCTGCGCAAGGGCGGACAAGCCACAGTGATCGGCATGATTCCGGTCGGCACGCAGATCGAGATCCACGGCGTGGAGCTGCTCTCTGAAAAGAAGCTGACTGGCTCGAACATGGGCTCGAACCAGTTCCGCACTGACATGCCCCGTTACGTCGACATGTACCTGTCCGGTCGTTTGATGCTCGACGAAATGGTGTCGAAGAAGATCTCGCTCGAACAGATCAACGAGGGGTTCGAGGACATGAAGCAGGGCAACGTCGCGCGCAGCGTCATCATGTTCGACGAGGCCTGAGTCGTGCGTGGCTGCTGGTCAGCCGACCGGCGCGCGGCGTCCCGGTGGCAACGAGATCGGCGCGGCGACCCCTGGCTTCGTCGGCGTCGCGGTGCCGTTCGTACTCGGTGACGTCACCGGTCGAAGCGTGGGTCGAGGAATACTGATCGGGCTCTCACCGACGACACTTGGCCGTTGCGGGTTGATGCGCTCGGTGGTGTCATCTTGCGCGGTCGGAGGCGCTGTCTTCTCGGCGTCAGCGAGCACTCCCGGCCGGTCGTCTTTGCTGGCATAACGATCGACGTAGCGTTGTCCGGAGAGCTGAGCGATCTCAAACATCACGGCATCGGTGAACGCCCGCAGCGTGCGGGGGTCTTCGGGGTCGCCGTACTTGTGGGCCCACATCGGGGCACCGAACCGCACGGTGACCGGGAGGCGTGGCTTCATCTTGAACGAATCGGGCGGTTGGACGACGAGCGTTCCTTCGTGCCCCACCGGCACGATGGGAGCGTTGCAACGAATCGCGAGGCGGGCCGCGCCGGTGCGGCCCTTGTGGAGGAACTCGCTCCGAGAGCGCGTGCCCTCTGGATAGATCATGAACAAGCGGCCACCATCGAGCACCCTGGCGGCCGTGTCGAGCGCGGCTTGGGCGGCGTCGCCGCCTGACCGGTCGACCGGGATCATGCCCATTGCCGGAAAGAGATGCTTCGTCTTCCAACTGTCCATGTACTCGCCCTTGCCGATCGCCCACACTCGACGGGGGAGCGCGGCGGGTACGAAGACCGAATCGCAGAACGACAGGTGATTCGGTGTGATGATCGCCGGCCCCTCGAGCGGCACGTTGTCGCGTCCCTCGATCGTGAAGTCCCAGAGACGATGGGTCAGGCGGCGGATACCGCCGAATGCGTACTTGCTCAGCCGGTCGGCGCCGGGCAGCTCAGGAGCCGCTTCGAAGTTGAAGGAACGGTCGTTGCCACCGCTCATCAGCGCAGCGCCCGACGGATCGGCTTACCGTTTGGAGCGATCGGTAGCTCATCAAGGAAATGGTACTCAGCTGGCCACTTGTGCCGACTGAGATGCTGAGCGACGTGCGCTCGGAGCTCGGTCTCGCTGACATCGCCGGAAATGTGAGCGACGACCATTTCGCCCGTCGCTTCGTTCGCGTGACCCGTGACGATTGCACCACGGACGTCGGGATGTTTGATCAGCGCGGTTTCGACCTCCGCCGGGTACACGTTGAAGCCCGACACGATGACGACGTCCTTGATCCGGTCGACGAGGTACAGGTAGCCCTCCTCGTCGAAGATCCCGACGTCGCCGGTCCAGAACCAACCGTCAGCGGTCAGCACGGCGTCGGTCATGGCCTGGTCGTCGAGGTATCCGTGGAAGATGCCGGGACCCTTCACGACAACCTCGCCCTCGTCGCCGATGTCGACCGGCATTCCGTTGTCGTCGACGAGAGCCACCGTCACACCGTCAAGCACCTTGCCGACCGAAGAGGGACGAACGGCGTAGCCGCGCCCCATGGTGACCACGGGCGAGGTTTCCGTCAGGCCGTAGCCCTGAGCGACCTCGACGCCATACCGGTCGCGAATCGTCTCGAAGACGCCGAGGGGCAACGCCGCAGCGCCCGATGCAGCGAACCGGATGGTCGACAGCGAATCGTCGGGCGCGTCGGCCTTCGCCCATCGCTGCCACATCGGTGGCGCCCCGGCAAGCACAGTGACGCCGTGCTCGCGAATCAAGCGAAGGCTTTCGTCGGCATCGAATCGACGCTGGAGGACGATGCACGAACCCACGCGCAGGCCGTAGAGCAGCACCACGTTCAAGCCGAAGATGTGCGCGAACGAGAGGCACCCGAGGGTGATGTCGTCTGGTTGCATCGGGTCGAGCCCTTGGCCCATTGCTTCTTGCACCCAGCGCAAGTTGTAATGGCTGAGGATCGCCACCTTCGGCGCTCCCGATACACCGCTGGTCGCCATGTAGAACGCTCGGTCGTCTGGCTCGACGTCGACGATGCCGGGGTCGGGATCAGTCACCGGAACCGCGGCGAGCGTGGTCATGTCGAGTGCCTCAACACCGAGCTCATCGTCGATGCCGAGTAAGCCCTGGCCGTCGTCACCAACAAGCAGCAGGCGAGGCTGGACCATGTCGATGCGGAGGCGAAGTTCGGCCGGCGGGCTCTGCGGGTTGACCGGCATCACGATGGCGCCCAGCCCCAACACCGCGAGTGCGCCGGTCGCGAAGTGCACCTCGTTGCCCGCTGCCAACGCCACGGAGTCACCGCGACTGATGCCCATGGACGCAAGTTGGGACCGCAACGCCGACACGCGGTCACGCAATTCTCCGAACGTGACGACGGTTTCGCCGTCGATCAGCGCTCGCCGATCGTCGCTGTGTCCCTCGATAACGTTCGCCAGATTCATCACGATTCCCCAATCGATGTCCGTCTGCACACTCGCGACGGGGCCACAGTATTGCACGATCGAATTTCAGAAACGAAGGAAACGTGCGACGATGTCCAACGGAGCACTCCCCATGTCTCGCAACTTGTCAGCTGCCATTTTTGATCTCGACCGAACGCTCATCAGCGGTTCATCGTCGACCGTTTTCATGCGTCACCTCACCGAGGCCGGCGTCGCTGACGTTGGCAAGAATCCGCTGATCGAGCCGCTCGTTGAGCTCGCGCAGTTCACATTGAAAGCGGTCTATGACATTGCTGGCGAGTCGCGGCTGCTCATGCAGCCGGCGAAACTCGCCGTACGTGCGGCGGTCGGCTGGAACATTGGTGACGTTGATGCAGCGTGTGCCAAGGCAGCCAAAGAGATCGTCGAGATGGTGCAGCCGTTTGCTCGGCCGCTCATTGAGGAGCACCGCGCCGAGGGTCGCTTGCTCGTCCTCGCGTCGACTTCACCACTTGCCTTCACCACAGCGCTGGCCGATGAACTCGGGTTTGACGCCGTCATTGGAACGTCGTGGGCCAACGACGGAACGAACTACACGGGTGAACTCGACGGACCGTTTGTGTGGGGTCCGGCGAAGGCCGACGCGGTGGAAGCGTGGGCGGTCGAGAACGGCGTTCGTCTCGATCGCAGCTACGCCTACAGCGACAGCTACTTCGATTCGCCACTGCTCGCGCTCGTCGGCAATCCGGTGGCGGTCAACCCGGACACGCGACTCGCCGCTACCGCCGCGATCAGGGGTTGGCCGACGCGGCATCTCGACAAGAGCGACGGCGTCATCAAGATCGGTGGACGCGAGATTCAAGAGTGGACGCGACCGCTGATGCGGCCAGAGTTGGTCGCGCCGTATGCCGACATCTCCTTCCACGACATCGACAAGATCCCCACCGAGGGTGCGGCCATCGTGGTCTTCAACCACCGCTCATACTTTGACCCGACGGTGATGGGCTTGCTCTTTGCGAAAGCCGGTCGGAATCTCCGAGGTCTGGGTAAGAAAGAAGTGTTCGACGTGCCGATCATCGGTCGACTGATGCGAGGAATGGGTGGTGTACGCGTCGAACGATCCTCCGGATCGGACGAACCGTTGCAGGCTGCAGCACGGGCGCTCGAGGGCGGCGAGGTCGTCATGTTGGCACCTGAAGGAACGATTCCGCGCGGCCCGGCATTCTTCGACCCGGAACTGAAGGGGCGATGGGGTGCAGCGAAGCTCGCCGCGCAGACCGGTGTTCCGGTGATCCCGGTCGGGCTGTGGGGCACCGAGCGGGTCTGGCCGCGCAGCGCGCGGTTGCCCAACATGAACCCGACGAACCGTCCCGCGGTCTCCGCGACGGTGGGTGATCCAGTTCAACTCGGTCTCGATGACCCGGACGCCGACACCCAGGCAATCATGCAGGCGCTGGTCGATCTGTTGCCGCCCGAGGCTCGCGAGCGTCGCACGCCCACGAACGATGAGTTGATGCAGACGTTCCCGCCCGGATACAAGGGCGACCCGAACGCCGAGTCCGAACGCCGTCCCGGCACCGACACCTGACTCGCACCTGATTCGCACCTGATTCGCACCTGATCCTGATCTGATTACGCCAAGGCACTGAGAAGAGACGTCACGATGGCCACACGAGAACGAGAAGTCGACAACGCCGACCGGATGAGCGAGCACGAGGCGCTGATGTGGAGTATCGAGAAGGACCCGTGGCTCAACCCCAGTGGTGGTTCGATCGTTCTGCTCGATCAGCCGGTCGACCCCGCTCGGTTCATGCGTCAGATGCGTGCCGGTATCGCGCGCACCCCGCGCCTCTATCAACGCGCCGTGCCCGGCTTTGGTCGAATTTCGACCCCGGCGTGGGTCCCCGACGCAGAGTTCGACATCAACGCGCACATTCGCGAAGTCGTGCTGCCCGGACCGGGAACGGACCGGCAACTTCTCGACCTCGCTGCCCAGCTCTACTCGGAGCCGCTCGACCGGACGCGCCCGCTTTGGCGGTTCGTCCTCATCAGTGGGCTCGAAGGGGGTCGCGGCGCGCTGTGGGCGATCATTCACCACTCTGTTGCCGATGGCATCGGCCAGATGCGGATGGCCGAGATGTATCAGGACCTCGAACGAGATGCGCCGCCGGCACCTGAGGTCGATCTTGAGCAAGTGATCGATGATGCAGTTGCGGCTCATCAGGCAAAAGAATCCGGTGGGAATACTGCCGACAGCGTGATGTCCACCCTTCGTCATTCGGCGTCGCACCTGGCGCGCCGACAGTGGGGGATCGGTCGGCGAATGGCTGGCGAGGTTGCTCTGTGGCCTGCAGATCCTCGTCGCATCAATGACACCGTCGGTATTGCGGTCGACACCTTCAAGGCGGCGGCCCGGCAACTCAGCCCCAGCTCGGAGCGTTCGCCGGCATCGCCGCTGTGGTCCGACCGGTCGCGGCATCGCCACCTGGAATGGGTGCGCGTTGACGTCGATGAGCTCAAGACGGCGGGCAAGGCGCTCGGTGGTTCGATCAACGACGCGTTCATGGCGGGCCTTGTCGAAGCCGTGCATCGCTACCACGTTGAACATGGCACTCCGATCGAGTCCACAAACACCAGTTTTGTGCTCAGCACGCGGTCCGACGGCAAGGCGGGCGGCAACTCGTTCACCCCCGTTCCTCTCACGCTGCCCGCCGGGCCGATGTCGCCAGGCGAGCGCGTGGCTGCAGTCGTCAATGCGACTGCCGAAGCCAAAGATGAGGCACAGCGAACCGGTGGCATGACGGGGCTGTCGGGCGTAGCGAACCTCTTGCCGATCTCGGTCGTGACCCAGGCAGCTCGGTCCGCAGCGCACCACATCGACTTCGCGACATCGAACTTGCGAGGTGCTCCAATTCCGCTCTACTGCGCTGGCGCCAAGGTGCTCGCCACCGTGGCGATGGGCCCGGTCGCCGGAACGGGCGCAAACATCACGGCGATGTCCTACGACGGTGCCTTCGACATGGGCATCTTCGTTGACCCCGAGGCCATCACCGACCCGACTGCATTCGCCGCGAACGTCGAAGCCTCGTTCGCTGACCTGATTGCCGCCGGAAGTTCCGTGCAACAGTCGGCAACCAAGAAGAAGACAGCAACCAAGAAGAAGACAGCAACCAAGAAGACGGCAGCGACGAAGACGGCGGCGACGGAGAAGTCAACAACGAGTTGACCCGCCAGCGGGGGACAAGCGCGGCGCAATTCGCAAGAGGGGTTGTCGTTGTTGACAACCGCGGTTGTCAACTTCCACAACGTCACGAGCTGTCGCTCGTTTGATTGATGGAAGAGCGAGGCGGGTCACCACGGCACGATGTCGACGCCGCTGCGTTCCCATGCTGCGAGGTCGGCGGCGAGACGAAGCTGTCGGGCGTGTGCTGCCAAGGAACGATGCTCGGTCTCGGCCCATCGCTCAGGGCGGCGATCCAGCGATGGCGGAGCCGGGCGGTCGAGGTGGACGAAGCGTTTGCGTGCCGCCTGGCCTGAGACGCCGAGCAACTGGCCGATGATCCGCCATGACCAGCCTTGCCGTCGAGCGCGGTGCACGGCCCGCTCGGTGAGCCAGGGCAGCTCCTCGGTGCTGAGCCGTCGGCACGCACTCAACGCCGTGCGTGGGTCGGGGCTCAACGTGTTTGCGGCAAGATGCTGGAGCTCTGCGTTGGTGGCCATCGGCGCGATCGTCGCGCCGGGCTGTCACAGAGATGCCGACGTCGCCGACTCAGGATGTGAGAGCACGCAGCGTGGCAGACCTGCCGTCGGCGGTCTGGGCCTGGATGACGTAGAACATCGCTTCGCGGGCAAGCCGTTGGGCCGGGTGAGAAAGATCCAGACCGCCGCCGCCAGAAGCCGCGAGGAGCACGGTGGTCGCGGTGCGCGCCATCTCAAGGCAGCGGGCCCGATGCAGGCTGGCCTCGCGGATCCATGTTTCACGGTCGTTGATCGGCGCGGACATCTCCGAAACCAGCTGGTCATCGTCGGCCCAGCAGCCATCGAGGAGCTCAAGTAATGCACTGCGGGCCTCCTCAACATCGAGGTCGTTTCCATCGCCGCGCTCGGTGGTGCCAGCGAGCAGCGACACGGCGCGTTCGGCGACCCCCAGTGCAGCGGTCTGTCCGATCGAGCTGGTGAGACGATCGGCGACTCGCCACTCGCCCGCATCGATGATCGTCATCACGTCGGCGTCGGCCGCCACGAACCCGTTGAATTCCAACGCAACCGTCCCGGTGGCGGCGAGGACTGGGAGTTCAAGGTGGCGCGGGGTGATCCCGCTGGTTGTCTTCCCATCGATCATCACCCAGACGAGTTCGCCGGCATCGCTCTCGCCGACAACGACGAACCGTTGGGCAATGCCCCAGGACGTGGTCCACGGAGCGAACCCATCGAACCGCCAGCCTCCGGCGACGCGTGTTGCGCGCACTGCAGCCGGCCCGATTCGTCGGGCATGAGCGAACGCAACCCCGGCGATCATCTGCCCGACACACAGCGGCGCTAAGTACGAGTCACGCAGGTGTGTGTTTTGCGAGCCGCGCAACGCGCGCACGACGCCGTGGTGTTGGACCCACACGAAGAACGTTGCGCCGCAGCCACCAGCGATTGCGGCGATGACGCGCCGAGTCTCATGAGCCGACAGGTCGGATCCGCCGGCGTTGAGGGGCCCGAGGATCCCAAACAACCCAGCTTCGGCCAGCGCAGCGAAGTGCGTCGTCGGGATGATCGCGTCGCGGTCGACACATTCAGCCGCTCGAGCCAGCACCTTGTCAGCCAGCGTGCGGGCGCGATCGACCGGCGTCAGGGACGCTTGATCCACTTGGAAGTGTCCGTGATGTCATCGATGTCGTAACCAGCTTCCACCCAGCCGGTGAAACCGGTCTCGAGATGAGCAACGTTGGTGAAGCCGATCTCGCCGATGACCTGCGCCGCCAAGGCAGATCTCCACCCGCTCGCGCAGTGGAAGATGTATCGACCCTCGGGCGTATAGCGGTCTTGGTGATACGGGCTCTCTGGATCGAACCAGAACTCCAACATCCCACGCGGCGCGGAGACAGCGCCGGGAATCACGCCCTTCTCGACACGTTCGCGAATATCGCGGATGTCGATGAGCATCGCCGTCCCGGCGTCGAGTTCCGCCTTGACCTGCTCGGCAGTCAATTCCTCGATGTCAGCCTTTGCTTCGGCAACCAGGTCGTGAACGGTTCGACGCGTCATGGTCAGAACACTACGAAACGGGTCTGCGTTGCGATGGATCGTGGCACACTTCAGCCATGACACATCCAGGCTCGACCACAGTCGGGTGGAGAGAGTGGGCTGGGCTTCCCGACTGGGGCGTCGACGCGATCAAGGCCAAGATCGACACGGGTGCTCGTACCTCGGCGCTCCATGCGTTCGATCTCGAATTGTTCGAGCGCGACGAGGTCGAATGGGTCCGGTTCGCGGTGCAACCCTGGCAGCGTTCCGACGATGATGTCGCCGTCGTCGAAGCGATCAGAATCGATCATCGGACCATCACCAGCTCGTCGGGAACGCGGTCCGACCGGCCCGTCGTGCGGGCGTGTCTCGTGCTTGCCGGCCGCCGGGTTGATGCCGAAGTCACGCTCACGCGACGCGATGAGATGGGGTTCCGCATGCTGGTCGGCCGCGAAGCACTCGAACAGGGCTTTCTGGTCGATCCTGCAGCGTCGTACCTCGGCGGCAAACCGTCGAAAGCGGTACGTCGACGTAATCAAGGAAAGACATGAACGCTGCGACTCGACGGCCCCCACGCCGCGAACCCTTCCGGATCGGCGATCTGGAAGTGGCTGGCGGACGGTCGGGAACGGGTGAGCTGCCTGTCTCACGTCTCGTCACCGGGACGCATATCTCCCTCCCGCTGCGGGTCTTGCACGGACCGGTCGACGGACCGACGGTCTGGCTGAGTGCGGCGGTGCACGGAGACGAGGTTGCTGGTGTCGAAATCATCCGTCGGGTGCTCGCCAACCTCGATCCCCGCAAGCTGCGTGGCACCGTGCTCGCCGTTCCCATCGTCAACGTCCATGGCTTCCTCAGCGGAGATCGATATCTGCCAGACCGTCGCGACCTCAACCGATCGTTCCCCGGATCGGAACACGGCTCGCTTGCCGGACGGATCGCCAACCTGTTCATGAAGCAGATCGTGCAGCGCTGTGACGTTGGGATCGACTTGCACACTGGCTCCGATCATCGGACGAACCTCCCGCAGATCCGTGCCGATCTCGATGACCCGGCCACGCGCACGCTGGCCGAGGCGTTCGGTGCGCCGTTCATGCTGCATGCAAAGTTGCGTGACGGATCGATGCGGGCTGCGGCCACTGCGGCGGGGGCGACGGTGCTGCTCTTTGAAGGCGGCGAAGCCTGGCGGATCGACGAAGAGGCCGCTGTTGTCGGGAGTCGCGGCATTCGACGAGTACTGCATCAACTCGACATGATCGACGACGATGACGTGCAGGTGCTCCCGGTGCCGGTCGAGAGCCGTTCAAGTGGCTGGGTGCGGGCGCGGCGCAGCGGCATTGCGTCGATGCACGTCGGTCTCGGCGATGCCGTCGCCAGAGGTGACACGCTCGCGACCATTCACGACTCGGTCGGCGTTCGAGTCAGTTCGATGAAGGCCAATCGCACGGGGTTGGTGATCGGCCACTCGCGGCAACCGCTCGTCAACCAGGGCGACGCCATCGTCCACATCGCCGATGTCGGTTCCGACGTCGACGCCATCGAGACGGCGGCCGCGTCGGCCCGTCGACGACGCTCCAGTCAGGACTTCTCATGAAACTCGGCATCTTGTCCCGGTCACCGCAGGCATACAGCACACAGCGGTTGAAGATCGCAGCGTTGGAGCGTGGGCACGACTGCAAGGTGCTCAACACGATGCGGTTCGCCATTGATCTTGCAGGCGACGAGCCGGACCTGCAGTTCCGGGGCAAACAGCTCAGTGACTACGACGCGGTGTTGCCCCGGATCGGTGCCTCGGTCACCTATTTCGGCACTGCGGTGGTCCGTCAATTCGAACAGATGGACGTCTACACACCGAACACCTCGAACGGCATCGCGAACTCGCGCGACAAGCTCCGGGCGACACAAATTCTCAGCCGACACGACATCGGGATGCCGGCCACGTCGTTCGTTCGCGACAAGGCAGATGTCCTCCCAGCCATTGAGTTGGTCGGGGGCGCGCCCGTCGTCATCAAGCTGCTCGAAGGAACCCAGGGAATCGGCGTCATTCTGGCGCCGGACATCAAAGTGGCCGAGGCAATCATCGAAACGCTGCAGAGCACCAAGCAGAACGTGTTGATCCAACAGTTCATCGCTGAGAGCAAGGGCCGTGACATTCGTGCGCTGGTTGTGGGCGACCGCGTGGTCGGTGCGATGCGTCGAACCGCACAGGGCGATGAGTTTCGGTCGAACGTCCATCGCGGCGGCTCGGTTGAGGCAGTCGAACTGACCGAGGAGTACGAACGCACCGCGGTGCGGGCGGCTCAGATCATGGGCCTCCGAGTTGCGGGCGTGGACATGCTCGAAGGCAATGAGGGTCCACTCGTGATGGAGGTCAACTCATCGCCTGGGCTCGAAGGCATCGAACGGGCCACCGAACTCGATATCGCGGGCGCAATCATCGACCACATTGCCAACCAGGTGGCGTTTCCGGAACTCGACGTCCGGCAACGACTCACCGTCAGCACTGGGTACGGCGTCGCCGAAGTCCACGTGCCCGAAGGTTCGGAGTTTGTCGGGCAGACGCTCGCAGAATCGGGTCTCCGCGAGCGGGACATCACCGTGCTGACCTTGCACCGCGGCAACGCCGTCATCCCGAACCCGAAGGAGAGTCGAACTCTCGAAGGTGAGGACCGGCTGCTCTGCTTCGGCAAGCTCGAAGAGATGCGGAGCATGATTCCCACACGTCGCAAACGACGCGCCAAGGTTCGCAAGTTGCCCGACGAAGCGCTGCCCGACGCCGACTAAGGCTCAGGCGGATCGCAGGGTGTCGGCGAAAAGATCGAGGCCGGCGATGGCGAACGCCACCATGTTTGCGGCGCGATCATCGTCGCCGGTGAGGACGTGTCGTGACGCGTCGACGGGGCCCGAGACGCCGACCCAAGCGTGCCCGGCCGGGTCGCCGTACGGGTTGCCTGAGGGGCCAGTCGCGCCGCCTTCGCCAATGCCCCATGTTGCGCCGATGTGCGTGCGCGCAGCTTCAGCGAGATGCATCACCCAGGGTTCAGATGCGCCGCGCAGTTTTGGTGGCCGTTCGACCTGGCCCGTGAGGAGACCGTCGAGGGCGTGCTTGGTGTAGATCACACTGCCTCCGAGGAAGTACGCCGATGCACCAGGTACGGCGAGTAGCGCGGTGGAAATCAGTCCACCGCAACTGCCCTCGCCGGTCGCCACGGTCTCGCCACGCGCGCGAAGAAGTTCACCGCACACAGCGCCGGCAGCGAGGAGTCCTTCGGGAAGCACCGCGGTCATGCGTTCATGGCACCGTCGACGACGAACTCGTGCCCACTGCAGTACGACGCCTCTTCAGAGGCGAGGAACAGCACGACATTCGCGACCTCGTCGGCAGAAGCGGTGCGACCCATGGGGATCGACTCGGTGATGCGTTCGAGGTTGCCACCGAACTCGCGCAGCATGTCGGTGTCGATGATGCCTGGATGCACCGAGTTGACGCGGACGCCATGCGCGGCAAACTCGATCGCGGCCGACTTACTCATCCCGCGTACGGCCCACTTTGTTGCCGCATAGGCGTGCGCCCGCCCGACGCCGGCCAGCCCTGCGATCGATGAGATGTTGATGATGCTGCCCGAGCCTTGCTCGCACATCACCCGGCCGACGTCTCGGATGCCGAGGAAGACACCGGTCTGGTTGATGGCCACCATCTGATTCCACGCTTCGATTGACGTATCGAGCGCGGCGGTCATCGAGAAGATCCCTGCGTTGTTGACGAGGATGTCGATGCGGCCGTGTTGTTCGACGATCCCAGCGATCACGGCGGCCCAGTCATCCTCACTGGTGACGTCGTGGTGCAGGAATGTGACCGCGTCGCCCAACTCATCGGCTGCTGCCGCGCCGACGTCGTCGAGCACGTCAGTGATGTACACCGTCGCGCCCTCTGCGGCGAACCGTTCAGCCTCTTGGCGGCCCTGGCCGCGGGCGCCGCCCGTGATGAGTGCGATCTTGCCGGCGATGCGTCCGTTGCTCACGATGTGACCTGCGCTTCCCGGCGCTTGGCGCCTGCGGCACGGAGTGCCTCGATGTTGTGGTCGCCGACTTCCATAAACGCGCTCCTCCAGTTGTCTGATCCCCAATGCACGGGCGCTTGCACCGTCGTGCGGGGCGCGATTGCGGTGTCGACCACGTCGAGAGCCAATGAGATGATCGATTGCTGCATCGCCCGGTCACCTGGCTTGCCACACGGATTGCCGAGCGGGAAGTCGACGAACAGCATGCGAGCGACACCACACTCTTCGACGATGTCGCGGGCGCTCCCGATCACCACGGTGGGGATTCCAGCTGCTTCAAGGTGACGCGAAACCAGACTCACGGTCTGGTGACACACCGGTCAAAGCGGGACCAGGAGGGCGATATCAACCTGATCTTCGGCACACCACTCGCCAATCGTTGCGGCATCAAGACCGGTACGGCGTTGGCTGTATTCGGTGGGGACGCCGAAGAACCGATGATTGAGCTGGCCGATCTTGCCGTCCTCGACGAGTGCGGTCAATGCTCCGAGCGGCAGGAAGCTCTCGGGGTCATCGGTATGCGTTGCTTGCTTGTCCCACGACAGATCGCTGGTGAACATCCGCTCCGGTCGGTCCGCAACAGGATGGTGATACACCACCTTGTCGGTGGCGGGCGCTCCGTGCGCTGAATCATGATGATGGAGATACGTCGTCGTGATCACGGCGACGTTGCACTCGGCCAGCGGCTTCGTCAGGGGCGTGAAAGGCGCTTCGTTGAACGCAGCCCAACGGTAGGGCTGGTCATATCCAGACGCTTCGTAGTACTCGCGAGACTTGTCGATGTAGCTGACGTGACTGCGATGGGTGACTTGCCGATCGGCTCGCTCTGCCATGGTTTCAACGGTAGTTCTCGGTCTGATCAGACGACGAGGTGCACAGCCGGAATCCATGAGAGACTGACAACGACTCGAGCAGGCGGGTCCGCACTCGGAACGGACAGCGATCGAAGTGAAACGAAAATTGGCGCGGCTCATGCTCAAGATCACTCGATTCACGGCGGTCGGCGAACCGCCGCAACACGACACCTACGTTCTGCTCTGCGCGCCGCACACCACGAACTGGGATCTGCTGAGTCTCTTGATGGCATCGTGGAGTTCCGGTGAGAACCTCAACTGGCTCGGAAAACACCAACTGTTCCGTGGACCGATGAATCGCATCATGCGAATGCTGGGCGGTGTGCCGGTGCGGCGCGACGAGCGACGCGGAATGGTGGAGTCGCTTGCCGACGAGTTCGATGCTGCCGAACATATGGCGCTGGCGATTCCGGCGGCGGGAACTCGGTCGCACACCGATCATTGGAAGTCGGGTTTCTACCGAATCGCGCTGGCCGCGAAGGTGCCGATCGGTCTCGCGTTCGTCGACTACTCGACACGTACCGTCGGCTTCGGCCCAACGATGGTCCCGACCGGCGATATCGAGGCAGACCTCGACATGTTCCGAGCGTTCTACGCCGACAAGCGGGGCAAGTACCCGGACCAAGAGAGCGAAATTCGCTTCAGCGACACCTGACTCACCTGTGCCGATCGGGCAACGGAACACCGATGGCATCGCCAATCGCCAGCATGCCGTCGGGCGGACCCACGCCGACGGCATCGAGGAGTCGGTTCATCATCTCGAAGTTGCCGGTGACCTGCACCGCACGCGCAGTGGCACCCGAACCGAGCACCTCGATGGCCTGTGTCCGAGCGCGTTCCATCTCGTCGCCGTCACGGAGTACAGCGGCCTCGACCAGCGCGCTGAGCACACGACCGCCTGGAAGGCCCACATCGACGTGTGGCCTGCCGACGCCGAGCAAGTTGATGTCTTCGTTGTGATGGCGGGCGCTCGCACGGAGCATCCCAGCGTGGCCATACAGTCAAAAGAAGCAATCGTTCAGCAGCGAGGTTCGTGCAGCGACGAACTCCATTTGTGATCGGCTCAGTCCTTCGCGAACCGCATTCATGTTGCCCATCGAGTTCCCGTCGGGATTGCCGTCCGGCGCGAGATACAGGGTGGTGTGCACGTCGAACATGGCCTCGTTCTCCGGTGGCACTGCACTGAGGATCGTTGGTGGGAACGCGACACCGATGGTGGGCACCCACGACCCGTCGATCACCGCCTGCGTGGTGATCGGCGAGGGCTCGCCGTCATGCGGCTCAGGAAGTGGTCGGGGATTGTGGCCGAGACCGAATCGGGTGGTGTCGAGCGCCCGAAGCCGAGCCACGATGCCAAGCACCTCGACATACTGCTCGGTGCTCAAATCCCTGGCGAGCACCGCATCAAACCAGTCGCGTGTGATCGTTGCTGGGGCGGTGGAGATGACCGCCGCTGCCTCTTCGGCGGGCGAGGATGCAGCCTCTCCGCGCGCCGCCGCGGCGACCGCGACTCGTTCACGGCCGGTGAGCCAGGTGCCGGGATGACTCAGTCGGTCCCACTCGCGATCGTGCAGCGCGGTGAAGTCGGTCGGGATGTCGATCGCGCTCATCGCCCGACCCTCGGCCCGAGCTGCGCCTTGATGTGCACTAGATGCCCGACGCGGAGATGTTGTAGGAGGCGATCGTGCAGCTCACGGCGAAGATCGGGATCGGCTCACAGAAGTGCACGGTGCCGGTCGCACCGGCAGCGGCTGCCGCCACAGAAATGAAGGTGCGGATCTCGAACCCGCCTTGCCCGGCGTCCGCGTAGACCGTCAGGTCGTCATAATCGAGGAGCGCCGCGCGGTCGTTGCGGCACCAGCGATCCATGAAGTCGAGGTCCCACTCGACGTTGATCTTGCCCGAATCGGGCGTGGCCGGCCAGTGCGAAATACCGCCAGTGCCGACAATCGCGATGCGTTCGGGCAGCGCGTCGCACGCTGCACGGAGCGACTCGCCAAACGTCCACGAGCGATGCAGCGGCGACAGCGGCGGGCCCTGGCAGTTGATGTTGACCGGGATGACCGGGGTGTCGTAACGGGGGGTCAGAAAGTGCAGTGGCACCATGATCCCGTGGTCGAACTTCCACTCCTCCGCGTAGCTGACGTCAGAGGTGTGCATCACCTGCTCGATGAACCGGTGCGACAGGTCGCGGTTGCCCGGTACCTGGTGCTTGTCGATGCCGAGCCAACCTGGATCTTCGATCGGGCCGTCGTAGCTGTCGGCCATGCCCAGTGCGAACGACGGCATGTTGTTCATGAAGAAGTTGGCGAAGTGCTCGGCGGCGATCACGACGATGGCGTCGGGTTTCGACGCTTCGAGGTCGACGCGCATCTGATCGAACGCGGCGTAGAAGCGATCGCGGACGTCGGGATCGGCCTGGTCGGATCGACCGGTGATTCCAGGCGCGTGTGAGCACACGCCGGCAAAGACGAGGGGCATGTCAGTGGCTGCCTTCTGGAGTAGCAGGGGTGTGGACCGGTGCGACCACCTCGTCGAGGCTCGTGGTCATCGCATAGACGCCCTCTCGGACGGGGCCGTGCTCGGCAATGCCGTCCCGCATGCGCTGGAGATAGTCCTGCCAATCGATCTGATGGAACGCGGCGAAGTGCATGAGGATCTGACCGTTGACGCCGAGGTGGAACAGCTTGCCGATGTCGGGTGCCACCAGTGCCTCGGTTTCCTCATCGGTGAGGTCGAACCCTGCGACTTCGGCCCGTCGGTCGGCGCTGTATCGGTCCTGCATCTCCTGGGACCGGTTGATCTCAAACAGGAACTTCTGAACCGCGTAGAGACTCATGCCGGGTCACCTTCCCACTCCAAATGCAGAGCGTCAGGGCCGCGGAAGGTGATGTTCGGGAAGTAGGTGAGCTGCTGGTCTTCGACGAGACGGAGCGAAGGCAGGCGCTGCGAGAGCAACTCGAGCGCGATGCGTGCTTCCATTCGTGCGAGGCCATTGCCGACGCAGAAGTGAATCCCTTTGCCGAATGAGATGTGTCGGTTGGGGCGATGGCGATGGATGTCGAACGTCTCGGGGTTTTCGAACAGATCGGGTTGGTGGTTCGCCGATGCAAAGTTGAGATACAACCGTGTTCCGGCGGGCAGGTCGATGCCGCCGAGCGTGGTGTCCTGTGTCGTGACCCGGCGCCATGAGATCTGGCTCGACTCGTAGCGCAGCGTCTCTTCCACGGCTGCCGCTGCGAGCGATGGATCCGCACAGAGCGCGTCCCACTGGTCGCGGCGGGGGAGCAGGCAGAGCAGGGTGTTGCAGAGCAGCGCGGTGACGGGGTCGTGACCGGCGAACGAGAAGCCGTAGACGATTGATTCGACCTCCTGATAGCTCAGGCCGGTGCCGTTCGTCGGGTCAGGGTCGGCGTCGTGCGCGTCGAGGAGTTCGGAGGTGAAATCGTCGGTACGTTCGTCGCGTCGCTGGGCAACGAAGTCGCGGCAGTAACGCCAGTAGCTGACCATGCCCTCAGCGATCTCGACCTGCTCTTCAGCGGTCGGCATCCCCCAGGAGAACGCTCGTCGGTTTGCGCACCACGACTTGACCATCACATCGTCTTCGGGTGGGAATCCGAGGAAGCGGAACACGATCTCAGCTGGCAGCGGGAATGCCAGGGCTTTGACAAACTCCGCTGGCGAGCCGTTGGCAACCATTTGGTCGAGCAGCACGGTGGCGCGGTCACGCATGTATCCCTCGAGCGACTTGAGGCGACGATTCGAGAAGCCCTGCCGCGTGTACACCCGTATCCGGCCGTGATCAGGTTCGGGCTTGTTCGACATCACGGCAACCGGATTGAAGTCAGGAGTCGCCAGCACCGCGGCAGCTTCGTCGGCCAAGGGGTAGATCGGGTCCTGGACGTTGGTGGACGCGTAGACATCGGGGTTCATGAACACCTCGTCGATGTCTTCCATGCGCGTCACGACGACGTGGCCGAGGTCGGGGGCGTAGAACACGGGGTGCTCGTCGCGCAGCGCATTGGCGATGGGGTACGGGTCGACGAGGTAGTCATCGTCGAGGGGTGACCAGTTCGCGTGCATCGGGCAACCGGGCGGCGGAGTCGCCAGGGTGTCGGGGGCCTCGTGGTAACTGCTGTGTTCGCTCATCTCGTGGCGCTTTCAATCAGTGGTGCAGGAAAGGGATGTCGGAAAGGGATGTCGGAAAGGGATGTCGGTGTGGGTTGGTGCCGCGTTAGGGCGTGGTTGGGGTGGAGAGTCGAGCGAGTAAGTCGGCCAGCTGATCGACTTCACCCGGTTTGAGCTGGTGTTCGATTTGCTCGTACGCCGCCTCGCTCAAGGGAGCGATCCGGGCAACGAGCGCCAACCCGTCGGTGCTGATGCTGATCTCAGCGCGTCGGGCATCGTTTCCCGCTGCGCGTTCGATGAGTCCTCGCTCGTCGAGTGAGGCGAGCATGCGCGACAGGCTGGGGCCGAGGAGAAAGGTGCGTTCGGCCAGCTCACCCACCGAGATGGGCTCGGTCGCGTCGTTCAGGGCACGCAGCACTCGCCACTGCTGTTCGGTGACGTCGTGGTCGGCGAGGATCGGGCGGAAATGGCGCATCACTGCTTCGCGGGCGCGCATCAGGGCCATCGGCAATGACTGCTCGAATTCACGGATCGGCGCAGCGCCGTGTGCCCGGCGGGCAGTGGCGGTGCCGGTGCTCACGAGATCACCTCGTCAGCAATGCCGTTGCGCAGGGTGCCGAGTTCTGGCACGGAGACTTCGACCACATCGCCTGGTTCGAGAAAGCGGGGCGGATCAAATCGGGCACCCGCGCCGGTCGGGGTGCCGGTGAAGATGATGTCGCCGGGCTCGAGCGTGCAAAAGGTAGACAGATACTCGATCTGGAACTCGATCGGATACGCCATCGTCGCCGGCGTGTCGTCTTGGCGGAGTTCGCCGTTCACGTGCGTGGTCAGGTGCAGGTTCTCGAACTCGCCGATCTCGTCGAGCGTCGTCATCCACGGACCGATCGAGCCAGACGAGTCCCAGTTCTTGCCCTGGGTGACGTTGAACTTGGCGTGGCGGACCCAGTCACGAATCGTGCCTTCGTTGCCGAGGGTGAGCCCAGCGATGTGGTGGCGGGCATCTGCACGCGCGATGCGGCGGCCGCCGGTGCCGATGACGGCGACGATTTCACCCTCGTAGTCGAGCTGCGGGCTTTCGGGCGGGCGGATGAGCGACTGCTCGTGACCGGTGAATGAACTGGGAAACCGGACGAACACGCTCGGCTTGGTCGGTGCGTCCTGGCCGTCCTTGTATTCGGCGTTGCGTCCGCCGTAGTTGACGCCGATGCAGAAGATCTTGCCAGGGGACGGAAGCGTGCGCTCGTACGTGACAGCGGAGAGTGCGACGTCGACCGTCGGGTCGGGGCTGGCGGTCTCGACGATCGAGCGTGCTTCGCCGATCCGTTGCTGTGCGATCAAGTCCGACAGATTGCGCACGCCGGGCATACGCGTCGACAGATCAACGATCGACGCGGTCGGCGAAGCGGTGTCATTGACGGCTCCGAAGCTCGGGCTTCCGTTGCGCATCGATGGGTGGGAGTAGCTCAGCAACTTCATGTTGCATTAATACTTAACATGTTACATAATACTTTGCAATGCCTCATTTAATTCTTGAGCACTCGGCCAACGTCAGCGACGTGGCTGACATCGCCGGATTGGTCGCAGTGCTGCACCAGGCGGCGCTGGCCACCGGTATTGCCCCCCTCGATGCGCTGCGCACTCGAGCCGCCCAGCGCGACATCTATGCGGTCGGCGATCAGCACCCGAAGAACGGGTTCATCGCCGTGACGGCGCGGCTGGGCGCCGGCCGCGTCGAAGCCGACAAGCAGCGCCTCATCGCAGCACTGATGGCGGCACTGAGCGACGCGCTCGGCGAGGCACAAGACACGTTGATGCTCAGCGTCGAATACCAGGAGATCGACCCGACCTTCCGGATCAACAAGAACAATCTGCGCTCGGTCATCGCCGAGCGCAACACCGGACACGAAGGAGAAGAACATGGCGGCTGACAAGACGTTTGACGACTACCGGGCACTGGCCGCGGCAAGCATCAGGCCGTTTGCCGATGCCCCGTTGCTGCACTTCATTGACGGTCGGCCGGCCGCAAGCGCCAGCGGGGAGACGTTCGAGAACAACTCACCCGTCGACGCAACCCTGCTCGGCTCGGTCGCGTCAGGCGATGCGGCCGACATCGACGCGGCCGCCAACGCAGCCCACGAGGCGTTCGCCGATTGGTCCGGTCGCTCTGGCAAGGAACGGAAGAAGATCCTGCACAGGGTTGCCGATCTGATCGAGTCGCGCGCCGACGACATCGCCGCGGCCGAGTGTGTCGACACGGGGCAGACGATTCGGTTCATGAGCGCCGCCGCGATTCGAGGCGCAGAGAATTTCCGATTCTTCGCTGACCATGCGCCGGACGCCAACAACGGACGCTCCATGCCAGACGAGCACCATGTCAACTTCTCCAGCCGCCGTGCGCTCGGACCCGTTGGCGTGATCACGCCGTGGAACACACCCTTCATGTTGTCGACCTGGAAGATCGCTCCCGCTCTCGCAGCTGGCTGCACCGTCGTCCACAAGCCCGCCGAATGGAGCCCCTACACGGCGGCGATGCTGTCGGAGATCGCCCTCGAAGCCGGACTGCCGCCCGGCGTCTTGAACACGGTGCACGGCTTCGGCGAGTCGGCAGGCAAGGCCCTGACCGAGCACCCGCTGATCAAGGCGATCGCTTTCGTCGGTGAGTCGTCGACGGGCTCGATGATCCAGGCCCAGGGTGCGCCGACGCTCAAGCGAGTGCACTTCGAACTCGGTGGGAAGAACCCGGTCATCGTGTTCGACGACGCCGATCTCGATCGAGCCCTCGACGCCGTGATCTTCATGATCTACAGCTTGAACGGCGAGCGATGCACGTCATCGAGTCGGCTGCTGATCCAGTCATCGGTTCACGACGAGTTCGTCGCGGGGCTGACCGAGCGAGTCAAGGCGCTCAAGGTCGGACACCCCCTCGACCCATCGACGGAGATCGGTCCGCTGATTCACCCGCGCCACTGCGCGAAGGTCCGGAGCTACCGAGCGAAGGCGGAGGCAGCGGGTGCCTCGGTGATCGTCGGCGGTGGCGCATCGTCGGATCCGGACTCGTACTACGTCGATCCCATGCTGTTCACCGGGGCGCGCAATGACATGGACATAGCGCAGGAGGAGATCTTTGGCCCGGTGCTGACGGTCATTCCGTTCAGCGACGAGACCGAAGCTGTGCGGCTGGCGAACGACATCGAGTACGGCCTTGCCGGCTATCTCTGGACCGGCGACACCGGGCGGGCCCAGCGTGTCGCGCGCGATCTGGAGGCCGGAATGATTTGGGTGAACAGCCAAAATGTCCGGCACTTACCAACGCCGTTCGGAGGGTCCAAGGCCAGTGGTATCGGGCGCGACGGTGGTCCCGAATACAGCTTCGAGTTCTACATGGAGACAAAGAACATCTCCATTGCCTATGACTCACATGCCATTCCGAAGCTGGGACACATCTCATGAGCCTGACCCTCTCGGTGGAACACATCGCCCTGCTCGCCGCTGAGCACGAGCAGGCGCGGATCAGTGCGGTGGCGTGCGACCCGGTGACGCGTCGCTTCCCAGACATCACGTTGGAGGACGCCTATGCGATCCAAGCAGCCTGGATCGACTTGCAGGTTGCCAACGGGGCAACGATCAAAGGGCACAAGATCGGCCTCACGAGCCGCGCGATGCAGATGGCCATGAAGATCGACGAGCCCGACTTCGGTGCGTTGCTCGACGACATGTTCATTCCGAGTGGCGGCTCGATCGCCGCTGCCGATCACCTCGACCCCAAGATTGAAGTCGAGTTTGCCTTCGTCCTCGCTCGCGACCTCGTACCGCACGAGTTCGGTCGCGAGCTCACCGTCGACGACGTCTACGCGGCAACCAGTCATGTCGTACCGGCGCTCGAGTTGATCGATGCGCGGTCGCACCGGGTGCACCCTGACGACGGCCGCACTCGGACCGTTCTCGACACGATCTCCGACAACGCGGCGAACTCAGGCATCGTCGTCGGCGACGAGCATGTGTCGGTGGACGAAGCGCGCAATGGCGACTTGCGATGGGCTGGCGCAATTGCCTACCGCAATGGTGCGGTGGAGGAAACGGGCCTCGGCGCAGGTGTGCTCGATGACCCGGCAATGGGCATCGTGTGGCTGGCCAATCGCCTCCAGCACATCGGTATTCCACTGGTCGCGGGCGAGACGATTCTGGCGGGGTCCTTCACCCGGCCGATCGATTGCCGATCTGGTGACGAATTCCGGGTGGATTTTGGCTACCTGGGAACACTGGAACTGAACGTCACGTAAGTCAATACAGCGCGACCCCATGCCGTCGAGTGAGAATGGCGCGATGAACGACATCGAGTTGCTGCACGAGGCCGCCCGTCTGGCGGTTGAGTACGTGGCGGGTACAGACGGTCGGCCGGCGACGCCCGACGCTGCAGCGCTGGCCGGACTCGATGCGTTCGACGAGCCGCTCCCCGACGGGCCGACGGATCCATCCGACGCACTTCGACTGCTGAGCGAAGTGGCCGACCCAGCGACGATGGTGTCGACCGGACCGAACTACTACGGCTTTGTCAACGGCGCCACGTTCCCCGTCGCTCTGGGCGCCGCATTCCTGGTCAATGCATGGGATCAGAACGCCGCGCTGCCCGTGATGTCCCCGGCAGCGGCGAAGCTGCACGACGTCGCTCGAGGCTGGTTGCTCGATGTCCTCCGGTTGCCTGGCCACGCAGACGTCGGATTCGTCACCGGCGCCACGGTTGCCAACGCGTCGTGCATGGCGGCAGCACGCGACGAACTGCTCGAACGGGCAGGGTGGGACGCGAAGAGCGATGGTCTGTTTGGTGCTCCACCAATCACCGTGGTGGTCGGAGAGAACACTCACAGCACGGTGCGCAAGTCGCTCGGTCTCATCGGTCTCGGAAGCGATCGAGTGGTGAAGGTGCTCACCGACGACCAGGGTCGGATCGACCACACCGAGTTGCCGACGCATCTGTCTGGGCCGGTTCTCGTCTGCGCCCAAGCAGGAGAGGTCAACACCGGGGCCTTCGATCCGTTTGACGAGATCGCCGACTGGCTCGCGGCGACCACCGACAATGGCTGGCTCCACGTCGACGGCGCGTTCGGTCTGTGGGCACTCGCCGATCCGAGTCGAACACATCTGGTGGCCGGTCTCCATCGCGCCGATTCATGGGCGACAGACGGACACAAATGGCTCAACGTCACGTACGACTGTGGCATCGCGATCGTCGCCCGCGAAGGTGCGCTCAGGCGGACGTTCTCGTCCGTTGCCGGCTATCTGCCGCCCGAGCGTGGATTCGAGGCGATGCACCACACGCCGCAGTCGTCGCAGCGGGCGCGTCAAGTCGAGGTGTGGGCGGTGCTGCGCACCCTGGGCCGCAGCGGCGTCGCTGAACTGGTCCAGCGCGCGTCCGACGGGGCGCAGCTGATCGCCGAACAGCTGAGGGGCGCCGACTTTGACGTACTCAACGACGTGGTGATCAACCAGGTGCTGTTGCGGTATGGCTCGGCAGCGACCACCGAAGCGCTGATTGCTGAGATTCAACGCGACGGTCGCATTTGGTGTGGGGCGACTCAGTGGCGTGGCGAGACAGCAATGCGAGTGAGCGTCTCGTCATGGAAGACCACCCTCGATGATGCCGCGCGGGCGGCGGACGTCATTGTCGAATGCGCTCGCCGACTCACGCCACACGAGTGACGGACTCCGGCGGCGCTGCATGCGCTGGTTCGCTCTCGGGCGATGCACAGTTGGCCGGGGTCAGGGTGAGGCGCGGTGTGTCAGGTCGATGGCGCGGTCACATCGTCCATCGGCAGCGTGGCCAGGAGCGCGGACGCGAGGCGTGACAGTTCGGTCCGTCGGGGCCAGACAGCGCGGAGCGTGCGCTCGATGCTGAAGCCGGGCACGTTGAGTTCAGCCAGCCGTCCGTTGGTGAGGTCATCGGCGACGGCGAGGCGACTGATCACCGTTGGCGACGAACCGTTGACGACCGCAATACGGACCGCCGAGATCGAGCCGAGATCGAGTGCCGACGGAGGCGGGTCATGGCCGTGCGCGGCAAGCAGTGCTTCGAGTGCCGCTCGGGTACCTGAACCGCGTTCGCGCAGAACCAGCGGAGTCGTAGCGAGTTCGGCCAAGTCGACCGATGCGCGGGTGGCCCACGGATGGCGGGCTGACACGACCGGGACCAACTCGTCGTGCGCAACGGCTTGCTGATCGAGGGTTGCTGGCACGTTCTGCGACTCGACGAACCCGAGGTCGACGGCACCCGACGCGAGTCGGTCCAGCACGGCTCGGCTGTTGGTCACCTCGAGCGTCACGGAGTCGGTCGGGCGGTCAGCGAGAAACGTTTCGAGCCATGGCGGAAGGAGGTACTCGGCGATCGTGTAGCTCGCTGCAATGCGCAGGAGGCCGCTCTGCTCGGCTTTCAACGAAGCGACGCTCGCCGCGAGATCGTCGGCCCGGCGCAGGAGGTCGACAGTCCAGTCCGCGACGAGTTGTCCGTCGGGCGTGGGACGCGAGCCGGTCGGCGACCGTTCGAGTAGACGCAACCCGAGCTGGCGTTCGAGCGTGCGGATCCGGCTCGACGCGGACGGTTGTGCCACCCCGTGCGCCTCGGCCGCCCTGGAGACGCTCCCCAGGTCGACCACGGAACGAAACAGGTCAAGCGCGGCAAGGTCCGGAAAATCAAGTGGCAATGGCACATGTTCAGTCTATGAGCAGTCATAGATCAGACCTTTGACCCCACAGGCTGAGTCGGTCTATCGGCGGTTGGTGCTGACGCGGCACAATGGAGTGAGGCCGTCGCTTGACGGCACAACTCGATGATCAACTCACCACAACGAATGGGGGAGCGATGACCCGACTGGGGTTCTTGCTCGACAGTGATTCCTGTATCGGCTGCCACGCCTGCACGATTGCGTGCAAGAGCGAACACGATGTGCCGCTCGGCGTCAACCGGACCTGGGTGAAGTACATCGAGACCGGCAAATTTCCCGACGCGAGTCGACACTTCTCGGTGATGCGGTGCAATCAGTGCGAAGACGCGCCGTGCATGACGATCTGCCCGACGAACGCACTGTTCCGTGCCGACAATGGCGTTGTCGACTTCCAAGACGACAACTGCATCGGCTGCAAGTCGTGCATGAACGCCTGCCCCTACGACGCGCTGTTCATCAACCCGGAAACGAACACCGCGCAGAAGTGCAACTTCTGCAACCACCGCGTCGAGATGAACCTCGAGCCGTCGTGTGTCGTGGTCTGCCCGACCGAGGCGATCAAGGTTGTCGACTTCGACGACCCGGACAATGCGAACACCAAGCTGATTGGCCGCCTTGACGTCGCAGTCCGCTCACCCGAGCAGAACACCGAGCCGAAGGTCTATTACAAGGGCGCTGATCAAGCATCGCTCGACCCGACCCGCACCAAGATCAAACCCGACGGCATGATCTGGGCCGATACCACCGCCAACCACCGGCTCACACCTGAACTCGACAGCCACGGTCACGGCGACCCCGGAATCGTCGCCCGCACGGCGTACACCACAGCCCACAAGACCACGTGGGACAGAATGGTGTCCGGCTACCTGGTCACCAAGGCCATTGCCGGCGGCATCATGATGATGGCCGCGCTGATGATCGTGCTCGGTCATGCTGACGAGCAAGCCGCCGTCGGCGTCGTACCGCCCATCGTTGCGGGCATCATGCTCGCGCTCACCGGCGGGTTGCTCGTTGGCGATCTCAAGCAGCCGAAGCGCTTCTACTACCTGCTGACCAAGTCCAACTTCGACTCATGGCTCGTCAAGGGCGCCTACGTGCTCAGCGCGTTCGCTGCACTATCTGCCGTGTGGTTCCTCCTCGGAGCTGCCGACGCCGGCGACGCGCTCAAGATCGTCGCGATCCCGACGGCCATCCTCGGCGCCGCCACCGCCGGGTACACCGCCTTCCTGTTCGGGCAGTGCGAGGGCCGCGACCTTTGGCAGACTCCGCTGCTCCTCCCGATGCTGCTGGCCCGAGCCGTCATCGCGGGTGCCTCGGCCTACGCAATTCTCGACGTCTTCATGGACATACCTTCGCACCGTGCGGTCTGGTGGGCCCTCCTCGGAGGCGTCCTCGCGATTGCGTTCCTCAGCTGGGTCGAGTTGCAGAGCCACGGGAGTCGCCACGTCGAGATGGCCATCCACGACATGACCAAGGGCGCTCAAAAGGAATGGTTCCAACTCGGCATCATCCTCGGTGTGCTGCTGCCCGCCACTGCGATGATCATCGTGCTCACCAACGGTGACGCGAGCTCGACCAACACCGGCATCGCCGCGTTCGCCGGCGTGCTCGCTCTCATCGGCATGTTCCTGTCCGAAACAGCCTTCGTTCGCGCTGGCCAATCCGTCCCACTCAGCTGAAAGTCACCAACGGTGTCTGGCCCCAATTGTGACTTTGGAGAACCCACATGACTGATCTGCAGAAGTACCCGCCGCACGACAAGTGGCACGATTGGACCGAGCTTGACGCGAAGGCGTGGCCGGACAAGGTCGAACGTAACTACACCCTCGTCCCGACGACCTGCTTCAACTGCGAAGCGGCATGTGGGCTGCTCGCGTACTTCGACAACGAGACCGGCGAGATTGCCAAGATCGAAGGCAACCCCGAGCACCCGGCGAGCCGCGGCCGCAACTGTGCCAAGGGCCCGGCCACGATCAACCAGATCTATGACAACGAGCGGATCATGTTCCCGCTCAAGCAGACCGGTGAACGCGGCAGCGGAGAGTGGGAGCGCATCAGCTGGGATCAGGCGCTGACTGAGATCGGTGGACGCATCCGTACTGCCTTCGAAGAAGACCGCCACAACGAGGTGATGTACCACGTCGGCCGGCCGGGCGAAGACGGCTATGCCGACCGCGTGCTGAAGGCGTGGGGCACCGACGGACACAACAGCCACACCAATATCTGCTCGTCGAACGCACGCATTGGATACCAGAGCTGGATGGGTCACGATCGCCCGTCGAGCGACTTCGCCAACGCCGAGGTCATCTTCCTCATCTCGTCGCATCTCGAAGCAGGCCACTACTTCAACCCGCACGCGCAGCGAATCATCGAAGCTCAGGGCAACGGCGCGACCGTCATCTGTGTCGACCCGCGGCTCAGTAACACCGGATCAAAGGCCGATCACTGGCTGCCCACGTGGCCGGGCACCGAGGCGTTCCTCTGTCTGTCGATCGCGCACCTGCTGCTCGAGAGTGGGAACTGGCAACGCGACTTCGTGCGTCGCTGGGTGAACTGGGAGACCTTCCTCGCCGAGCTGTACCCCGACATGCCCCAGACCTTCGACTCGGTCGAAGCAGCGTTGAAGGATCACTACAGCGAGTACACGCCCGAACGGGCCGAGTACATCACCGGGGTGTCCGCCGACCAGATCCGCGAGATCGCCGCGATCATCGGCAAGCACCCGACCAAGTTCGCCAGCCACAACTGGCGTGCCGCCGGCGCCGGCAACGAGGGCGGCTGGCAAGTCGCTCGCTGCCTCTTTTTCCTCAACGTGCTGACCGGTTCCGTCGGCACCGAGGGCGGCACATCCGGCAACGGCTGGAACAAGTTTGCAGCGCACCAGCCCAAGGGCGCGCCACCCCTGCCGCGCTGGAACGAGCTGAGCTGGCCGCAGGAATTCCCGCTGAGCTATCACGAGATGTCGATCCTGCTCCCGCACTTCCTCAACGAAGGCCGCGGCAAGCTCGACACCTACTTCTCTCGTGTCTACAACCCGATCTGGACCAACCCCGACGGCTTCACCTGGCTCGAGGCGCTGAAGGACCCCGAAAAGGTCAACTGCCACGTCGCGCTCACGCCGACATGGTCCGAGACATCTTGGTTCGCTGACTACGTGCTCCCGATGGGCGTCGGAGCGGAGCGTCACGACGTGTCGTCGTACGAGACTCACGCCGGGCGCTGGATCGGTTTCCGCCAGTCGGTGTTCCGACGGTACGAAGAGATCAAGACCGGCAAGCCGGTCAGCCCGGACGCGCGGAGTCACGAGTTCAACCCGGGCGAAGTCTGGGAAGAGAACGAGTTCTGGATCGACCTGAGCTGGAAGATCGACCCCGATGGCTCGATGGGTATCCGCCAATGGTTCGAGTCCGACGAACGACCGGGCAACCCGATCAGCGTCGACGAGTACTACGGCTACATCTTCGCCGAAGAAGTCCCCGGCCTCGCCGAAGCTGCCGAGGCCGCTGGACAGGTTCCGCTCGAGTACATGCGTGATCGCGGCAGCTTTGCGGTGCCGACGGATCCGTACGTCCCGTACGAGAAACTGGTCAGTGCCGAGGCCGTTGCCGACTGCACGAAGGACGAGCACGGTGTGTTCCGCAAGCCGGGCACGATCGGCACCTTTGATGGCTCCGAAGAGAGCTTCGCCATCACCGAACTCGCGAAGCTCGGCGACGGTTCACCCGCTGTCGAAGTCGACGGCGAGATCAAGGAGGGCTTCCCGACGCCGTCGAAGAAGCTCGAGCTGTTCTCGACGACGTTGAAAGAGTGGGGCTGGCCCGAATATTCGACGCCGAAGTGGATTCCGAGCCATGTGCATTGGGAGAACCTGGACTTGGCGGGAACCGAGCGCATCTTGCTGCCGACGTTCCGCATTCCGACACTCATTCACACTCGTTCCGCGAACTCGAAGTGGCTGAACGAGATCAGTCACCGCCACCCGCTGTGGATTCACCCCGAAGATGCCGAGAAGCTGCACATCGAAGAGAGCGGCCTGGTCCGCATCTCCACCCGCATTGGGCACTTCGTAATTCAGGCGTGGCGGACCGAGGGCATCCGCCCCGGTGTCGTTGCGGCCTCGCACCACATGGGCCGTTGGCGCCTCGACGAGACCGAGGGTCGCAACTGGGCAGCCGGCAAAGCGACGATCGACCAGCAGGGCACGACCTGGACGCTCAAGCGGGAGGGCGCCGACAAGAAGAATATGACGAGTTACGAGTCCTCCGACCCCGACACCGGACGCATCTGGTGGCACGACACGGGTGTGCATCAGAACGCAACGTTCTGTGTGCAGCCCGACCCGATCTCAGGAATGCAGTGCTGGCACCAGCGGGTGCACGTCACCCCGGCAGAAGCCGGCGACGAGTACGGCGACGTCGTGGTCGACACCGCGAAGTCGCGTGAGGCTTACCTCGACTGGATGACCAAGACCCGTCCAGCTGGGACGACCAACGACAGTGGCCTACGTCGTCCGCTCTGGTACGCCCGTCCACTCAAGCCAACACTCGACGCTTACCGCCTGCCGCGGAGCTGAGCAGCATGACCGACCCCTGGTCGGTGACGTCAGTGGGCGTGGCCACGGCGACGATGCGCCCGGTCGGACGGCGTTGCGGGGCCCTGCACCGGTGACTGCGGCGGCCTCCGCCAGATCAGTTCGGGCTGTTTACAGGCCCGCTTTTTGGATGGACCCGTTGCTGGTCCAGTAGGCGTTGAGCGCCCCCTGGATGCGGAAGTACCAAATGAAGTTGCCGATAATTGGAAGCATGAACCACAGGCCCCAGATGGTGGTGATCGGCGGCTCCTTGCCCGCAGTCCGATAGAGCTGCTCAACTTCTCCGGCCATGAGGAACATGGTGACCGGCGAAATCAACAGCGTGATGAACAGGTAGGCGACGCCGCCGAGTCCCTGCCCGGTGCGCTGCTTCAGTTCTTCGCCGTTCTGGTACGACCACACGATCGTCCAAATGCCAAACGTGACGATCGTGAGCAAGATGACCAGGCCTGACGACCGAGGCTTGCCGAGCGGCCCATTGGCCATCCCGCCCGCAGGCTGCATTGATGCAGCCCTGTCGGGTGGAGGCGGGGTGGTGCCGGACGGAGGGGGCGGAAGATCGGCCATGGCGTCACCGTAGCTGCCGAGCTGGGATGCGCTGGGGAACACGAAAGGTGCGCCAGAACCAGTTCAGATCTTGACGAGGAGAACGATGTCCGCCGCCGCGTCAAGGCTGTGCTGATCTGGCTTGCCGGCTGAGGGCTGCTTCGGCTGAGGCGTCGAGGCGAATGCCGAACCAGTCGTACAGCGTGGTGGACCACTCGTCGATGGTGATCGGCTGCTCGGTGGTCTTCCCGTCTCGGATGATCTTGAGCCGATCGGAGGTGAGCGTCACACGATCCGGACCGCGGTCGAGGAGCCGAGTGGCGAACGGCCGCTTGTGCCAGTTCTTGTCGGGGTCGATCTGCATCGATGCCGACACGGCGGCAAAATCCTTGAGGGAGTGCGCGACGCGTTTGAACCGATAGTGCGCCACCGGCACGGCATCGGCGCCGCTTTCGTCCAGCCGCGCCAGCGTGGTGCCCTCCGGGCTGGCGATGAACTCGTATGCGGCGTTCCCGCCGTCCTGGCGTCCGCTGCGGTTCAGTGCCAAGGGGCGAGTGAATGACTCACCAAACCCGACGTCGACGAGATAGGGCTGGTCAACCTGTACCTCGAGCGCCACGTGATCGATCACACGACTTGGTCCGCTGAGGAGGACTGCGGCGCCCAAGAGCGTGACCCGAAACCCCAGCGCTTCGAGCAGCGCAGCGAATGCGCCGTTCACTTCGAAGCACCACCCGCCCCGTCCGCCTTCGACGATCTTGTCGACAGATGTGGTGGCGTCGAGGGCGACACCATCACCGAGGGCAATGTCGAGGTTCTCGAACGGCACAGCAGTCATGTGCAGCTGCTGCAACTCAGTCAACGTCGCCAGGTCGAGCCTCGGCACGCCTCCGTAGCCGAGCCATTCCAGATAGCCAGGGACGTCGATCGGTGAGTCGAGTGTGATCGTCATCACCGTGCAACCTACTGTCGGGGCGATGGACACAGATTTCGTCCTCAACCCCTTCGGGGCCGAGCTCAGCGATCTCGTCGCGATCGCGCGAGCCGCGGACGCAACGGGTGTCGGCGCGGTGTGGGTCAATGATCACTTCAGTGGCGAGATGGTCGGGGCCCCGTGGTCGCGCGACCCCTTCGTATGTCTCGGTGCCATTGGTGTGGTGACCGAGCGTGTCGACATCGGCGTCCTTGTCGCCAACGTCACCAATCGGCATCCGGCGCAACTCGCGAGCGCCATCAACTCCGTGCAGTCGCTGGCGCCCGGCCGAGTTCGGCTCGGCATCGGATCGGGTGCAGCACCGGGATCGAGGTTCGCCTCCGAACACGACATGCTCGAAAAACCACTGCAATCAACCGACGAGCGAGTGCGGCTGCTGCGCGAGTCCATCGGCTCCCTCAACGACATCTGGGCAAACGTGCCCTCCAACCCGTCGACATCGGTGGGTTTCACTGGCCTGTCGGCTGTCGTGGACGGGTCGGTCATGCCGCGGCTCACCGTGGGTGCATCAGCCTGGTCCACGATCGAGGTGGCGATCGACCTGGCCGACGGCGTCAACATCAGGCGGACCAGCAGGCTGCACGAACAACTCGAGCGGTTGCATGCAGCGGAGTTGCCGGCCGGATTCGAGGTCAGTGTGCTCGACATGCGCGCGCCCGGCGCTCCGCTGGGGGTCGTGCCCGACGACCTCGTGGATGCCGGTGTCGACCGATACATCGTCACCGTGTCGCCGGCCGACGATCTCGAAGCCGTCGTGGCGATGGCACGCCGCTGACACTCCAAGAGCACAGCTCACTCGGTGTGGGCGTCTCGTCAGGGTTGGAGCGGTGTCTGATTTCAGCACTCCGTCTGGCTCATCGCTCGGCAGGGAGGGCTGTTCTACGATGCACGAATGTTCGACACGCTCTTCGACCTCCCCGCGCACCCGCTGCTCGTTCATGCGCCGATCGTGCTGCTCCCGATCGCGGCGATTCTGATGGTCGCACTCGTGGCGAAGCCGACGTGGCGTTCGGCAGCAGGCTGGTGGCCACTCGCCCTCGTCGGCGTCACGGTCGTGTTGCTGTTCGGCGCCAAGGAGTCGGGTGAAGCACTCATCGAGGCGTACGACCGAGCCAACGGTGAGGGTGCAGTCGACATCGAGCTGCATGAGAGCCTTGCCGAGACGACCTTCGTGATGACCTTGGTCTGGTTTTTCCTCCTTGCGGGGCTCACCGCGGTCGAGCGTGTGGAAGGTCTGCGCACCGGAGCTGTGGCATCCATTGCCACGAACACACGGGCCCGGCAGGTGCTCGGGGGGCTGGTCGCGGTGATGGGCGTGCTCGCAACGGTCTGGATGATTCGAACCGGCCACGAGGGCGCCAAGTCGGTCTGGGGGCCGCGAGTCGACATCCTCTTCCCCGAGGGCTGAGCCTGCAGACTCCGACAGGCAGAGCGCAGGTCGCCGATTCGGTGCTCAGGTCACGATGACGGGAGTGCCGAGTGTGGCGAACTCCCACATGAATGCTGCGTCGAGATTGTGCTGTCGCTGGCAACCGCCGGACAGCCGTGTGCCGAGTTCGTCGCTGCCCTGATAGGGCGAGTTGTCTTCGACGTGGAGCGGGATCGCATGAAAGCCGATCGCGCCGCGCTCGGTCTTGAGCCAGCGAATCATCTGCGGAAGCCAGGCTTTGCCGTTCCAGGCAGTCGACATGTCTGAACGGCTGTAGACCTCGTGGCTGCCAGGGAGCTCGTTGCTATAGGTCGAACCCGAAACCAACCATGACCGAATGATCACACCGTCATCGCGGACTGCCCAGACGCGTTGGCCAGCACGGTCGTAGACCACGCGTCGACCTGACCCTGAGTTATCGGGCAGTGGCGGAGCGTCGTCGCCGGCCGATGCAACAGGTGAGAGCTCAACGCCCCAGAGGTCTTTGGCACCCGAGGCAGGCGGGGGAGTCCGGGTGACGAGCGATTCTTCGTCGGGCCAGATTGCGAGTGCGAGGGCGGTCTCACGACCGACGACGCCGTCAACGAAGAGATCCTGTGTCGTCTGAAAATCCATCGCGGCGCGCAAGGTTGCGTCTTCGAAGTTGCCATCGATCGTTCCGTTGAAGTGGCCTTCGACGCGCAAGGCATCCTGGAGGCACTCGACGCCTTCACCGGCCGCGCCGAGACGCAACGACAGTGCCCCGATGGTGCAGCCGCCGTCGGCTCGTTCGGGTTCTCCGTTGACGTCGATGCTCTCTTCGACGGTACCGGTCGACTCAACCTCGACTGCTGCGGTGGTGCTTGGCGCTGGGGCCGACTCGATGGCATTGGTGGCGAGTGCAGTGGTGCTTGGGCCGCTGCCTGCGACCAGTGCTCCAACGGTGGCTGCGCCGAGCACGGCGACGCTCGCGACACCGAGTGCGAATTCACGTCGGCGCTGGGCGACGGGCTTGGACTTCCACGCGGGCTCGTCGGGCCGCAATGGCATATCGAATCCGGTCTCCTCCACGACTGCAGATGATAGCGAACGACGCGGCGCGCGATCGGCGTCTTCACCGGATGTTTCGTACATTTCCTCCCGTCGCAGCGGTACTTGGAGCGTGGTCTTCTGCCGGTTCCTCGTCGTGTCGGCGTTCTGCGATGTGGACCGGTTTCACGATGCAGGACAAAATCGGGCTGGAACGGTGGAATGAACCCATCGCGGCGACCTAACATGCGGCGCGTGAAGCTTCGTCGGGGACAGCAGCAGATGACAGCAGACCCCAAGGACGGCCTCGGGCTCCCTCGTTTGACCACGCCGTACGTGCGTGACGGTGGTGAACTGCGGCCAGCAAGCTGGGACGAAGCACTCGATCGAGCAGCTGCTGGTTTCGGCCGGGCACGCGATGCGATCGAGCATGGCAATCTCAACGCATTCGGCATGTTTTCGTGCTCAAAGGCCACCAACGAAGTCAACTATCTCGCCCAGAAGTGGACGCGGGTGGTGATGGGGTCGAACAACATTGACTCCTGCAACCGGACTTGACACGCTCCCTCGGTCGTCGGTCTGGCGACAGTATTCGGGGCCGGAGGCGGCACCGTCTCGTACAAGGAGATTGAAGAAGTCGACGTCGTACTGCTCTGGGGGAGCAACGCCCGAGAAGCGCACCCAATCTTCTTCCATCACCTGATGCAGGGGCTCCGCAACGGCGCAGCGATGTACGCCGTTGATCCGCGACGCACCTCGTCGTCGAAATTTGCCGATGTCTGGCTTGGACTCGACGTCGGTACCGACATCGCCATGGCCAATGCGGTGGCCCGGGAGATCATCCACGCCGGGCTCGTCAATCAAGCTTTCATCGACCATTCGACTGAGGGCTTTGAGGCCTATCGCGACGCTGTCGAGCCGTACACGCTTGAGGTCGCTGCCGAGATCACCGGTGTCCCCGCCGAGGCAATCAAGGAGATGGCGCACGCCTACGCCACGGCCGACAAGGCGCAGATCCTGTGGACCCTCGGGATCACCGAGCATCACAATGCGGTTGACAATGTGCTCTCGCTCTGCAACCTTGCGCTGCTGACCGGCCACGTCGGGACCTGGGGGAGCGGGCTCGTTCCGCTGCGCGGCCAGAACAACGTGCAGGGCGGCGGCGATATGGGCTCGTTGCCCAACAAGTTTCCCGGGTTCCAGGACATCACGAACGACGAACACCGGGCGAAGTTCGAGGCCGTCTATGACGCCGAGTTGAACCCCGAGGACGGCATCCACCTCACCCTCATGTTCGAAGCAATGGGCCGCGGTGACCTCACCGCGGCATTCGTCATCGGTGAGAACCCGGCTGATTCTGAGGCAGACGTCGACCACGCCCGCAGGCTGCTGGCTGGTCTTGATTGTCTTGTCGTTCAGGACATTTTCATGACGCGCACTGCCGAGCTGGCCGATGTCGTGTTTCCCGCGTCGGTGGCCTGGGCAGAGTCGGACGGCACCGTCACGTCCAGTGAACGTCGGGTGCAGCGGACCCGACCGGCCGTCACTCCGCCCGGCGAGGCCCGCCATGACATCGACATCCTGGGCGCACTCGCCGAGCGGATGGGTGTCGACCTGACCGAGCACGGCTGTGCTCTCGAGCCCGAGGCACTGTGGGACGAGTTGCGCTCGCTGTCGCCGATGCACACCGGCATGTCGTATGAGCGCCTCGAGGATGAAGGTGGCCTGCAGTGGCCGTGCCCGAGCCTCGATCATCCGGGTAGTCCATTCCTGCACGGCTGGCTCTGGGAGGCCGATCTCGGTGGTCGTGGTCCCGCGCCGTTCTCGATCGTCGAGCACGAGGGTCCCAACGAGCAGCTCACCACCGAGTTCCCGCTTCGACTCACCACAGGTCGGTCACTGGACTCGTACAACACCGGTGTGCAGAGCAACGGCTTCGATTCGCCCATTCGCTATGGCGATGAGCTCGACATCAATCCGTCCGACGGCCGATCGCTCGGCATCGTCGATGGCGAACGGGTGCAGGTCAGTTCGCCGCGTGGCACCGTCGAGATGTCCGTGCGGTTCCAGCCAGACATCCCGGAGGGGTTGACCTTCACCACGTACCACTTCCCTGCGCTGGTCGACATCAACAAGCTGACCAACGACGCCTGGGACAAGCGGTCCGGCACGTCAGAGTTCAAAGCCGCATCGATTCGCATCGACAAGCTCCGTTTGGACTCGCAGGTCGTCTCGCCTGCCGAGTTGCCGGGCTAGGGGCGACACGCACATGGCCGATCTGCATCTCACGGTCGATACCTCGACCGACGCCGAACGGGCGGCCGTCGACGCGGCGCTCGGCACGGACGCACGGGCCGTCATTCATGAAACCGAACGCCTCGTGCGCGGTGGCATGGCGCGTAAAAACAATCGGCGTCACCTGCTGCTGCCAGGACTCCATGCGCTCCAGGCGGAGATCGGGTGGATCAGTCCAGGTGGGTTGAATTATCTGTGCGATGTGCTGCAGGTCCCGCCGGCTGAGGCCTACGGCGTCGCCACCTTCTACGAGCTCTTCCGCACTGACGACCCGGGACACGCCGAGTCGACCGTGCACGTGTGCATGGATACGTCGTGCCACATCGCTGATGCCGAGGGTTTCGCGCAACGTCTCGAAGCCGAGGGGAAACGCGTGCACCGCGGCCCGTGCCTCGGGCAGTGCGAGCGAGCGCCAGCGCAGTTCGTCCAGGGCCGCGGAGTTCCCGATTCCGTGCCGGCAGATGCCGACCAGATCGCTGCGCCCGGGTCGTTTCTTCCACCACAGTTCGGCACCGAAGGACTCCGCTTACTCGCACGTGTCGGCGTCGTCGACCCGACATCGCTGGCCGCCTACCGAGAGCACGGGGGATACGAGGCGCTGGCCAAGGCCATTGAACTCGGTGGCCAAGCGGTCATCGACGAAGTGCGCGCTGCTGGCTTGACCGGACGTGGCGGCGCAGCCTTCCCCACCGCCATCAAGTGGCAAGGGGTGGCTGATGAGTCGGGTCGCCCGAAGCACGTCATCGCCAATGCTGACGAGTCCGAGCCGGGCACGTTCAAGGATCGGCATCTGATGGAGCACGATCCGTTCGCGCTCATCGAGGGGTTGACCATCGCCGGTCTCGCCGTCGACGCGGAGCACGGCTGGATCTACATCCGCGGTGAGTACCCGTTGTCCACCAACCGCCTCAGCAACGCGATCGACCAGGCTCGAACCGCCGGGCTGCTGGGTGATGACGTCATGGGATCAGGCAAACGGTTCGATATCGAGTTGCGCCGCGGCGCAGGTGCCTACATCTGCGGTGAAGAGACCGCGCTGATGGAGTCCATCGAAGGGTTCCGCGGTGAGCCTCGCAACAAGCCGCCGTTTCCCACGACACACGGCCTTTTCGGTGAACCGACCGCGGTCAACAATCCCGAGACGCTGCTGAACGCGGCGTACATCGTGCTGCACGGTGCAGTTGCCTACCGATCGGTCGGCACCGAGAAGTCGCCGGGAACTCGACTCTTCTGCGTGTCCGGTCACGTCGCGATTCCAGGCGTCTACGAAGTCGCGATGGGGACCACGCTTGGGGACGTCATCGACCTTGCCGGTGGCGCCACGGGCACCACGCGGGCGATCCTGATGGGCGGAGCTGCCGGCAGTTTCATCGCCGCTGACCAACTCGATCTGCCGCTGACGCAAGAGGACACGCGCGAGGCCGGCACCACGCTCGGCTCTGGCGTCATCACGCTGTTCGATGACTCGGTCGGCTTCCAGGCGCTCCTGACGCGAATCACCGAGTTCTTCAAGGGCGAGTCGTGCGGCCAATGCGTCCCGTGTCGCGTCGGCACGACTCGCCAGCACGAGGTGATCGTGGAACTGGGTCGAACCGGGACGCTGCCCGTGGCGCGCGCCACACTGATCGACGACATGGCGTTGGCAATGGCCGATGCGTCGATCTGCGGCCTCGGCCATACCGCTGCCGGTGCTGTGCAGTCAGCCATCCGCCTCGGCTTGATCGGAGCCTCGTCATGAACCCAACCGTTGAGACGGTCACCCAGGTCAGGGTTCGGATCGACGGCGCCGTCGTCGCGGTCGACGAGGGCGCGACGATTCTCGACGCGTGTACGCAACACGGCATCGACACGCCGACGATCTGTTACGCCGAGAACCTCACGCCGGTCAACGCATGCCGCGTCTGTGTTGTCGAAGTCGAAGGCAATCGCACGCTCGTCCCGTCGTGCTCTCGCCCGGCAGAAGACGGCATGGAAATCCAGACTGACTCGGACCGTGTTCGACACAGCCGCAGAATGGTGCTCGAGTTTCTCGGCACGGCAAACGACCTCAGCGAGGCTCCGGAGATCAACGAATGGTCGTCACAGTACGGCGTCGACACGACCCGATATGCCGAGGGCGCCGAGCGATTCGACCAGCCGGTCAAGATCCAAGACAACCTCTACATCCGCGACTACGACAAGTGCGTCCTCTGCTACAAGTGCGTTGACGCATGCGGCGAGGAAGCACAATTCACCTTCGCCATTGCGATGTCGGGTCGCGGTTTCGACAATCGCATCTCGACCGAATTCGATGTCACGCTGCCCGACTCCGCGTGCGTCTACTGCGGTAACTGCATCGGCGTGTGTCCCACCAACGCCCTCCAGTTCAAGACCGAGTTCGACCTCCGCGCAGCGGACAACTGGCGCGAAGACGATCAGTCGGTGACGCGCACGGTGTGTTCGTACTGCGGCGTCGGCTGCAACCTCGAATTGCACGTGCAGGACAACGAGATCGTCAAGGTCACCAGCCCTGCAGACCACGAAGTGACCCACGGCCACCTGTGTATCAAGGGTCGATTCGGCTGGAAGTACGTCTGACCACGTCGTTGCCTCCGAGGGTTCAGCGAGGCTCAGCAGTGGTCGATGTCCCCGAGACGCGCTCGTGCGGTCGTCGCGTCAACACGTCCTTGCCGTATTGCTGCGCTGCTTCGATGAGGCTCAACTGTCGATTGTCGCCGTTGCCGGAGTGGAGCGCCTGGTGGTCAAGCACCTCGATGTACAACTGAGGCCGTTCGAGTTTGCCCGCGACATCGGCGGGCAGCGCAGTGAGCACCGGGTCATACCACTCGGTGAGCCAACGATGCCCCACCTCGCGAAGCGGGAGCCGACCATCGGCGTCGGCTTCGAGTTCTGCTCGGAAGCGGCTGATGTCGTCGAGCAGCCGATGCGCCTGGTGTTCGCGAGCCACGATCCCGGTGAGCTCGACGAGCTCGCGGCGGTGATACCCGCCGACGATGGCCGACGGTCGAAAGACGAACGCGCCGGATCCGCTTGCGTCCGTAATCACGGCTTCACTCACGCCGACTCCGAGATCGTGGAGTCGGTCAAGGCGATTCTCGAGCGCCGCGGGGTCGACCGGGTCGTAGGTGGACGAACCGTGCAGCTCTTCCCAAATGTCGGCGTATGCCGTGCCGATCTGTGGTGCAACCTCGAATGGGTCGACCGAGTCGGGGAGTTCCCCAGCAGCAGCGAGATCGGCCAGTCCGCCGGCAACATTCACGATCGCCACGTCGATATCAGTCTGGCGTTGGCCGGCGGTCATCTGATCGTGGAGTTCGCCGGTCTCTGTGTCGAGGGCGTACGCCGAGAGATGGAGCTCATCACGCCGGAACAGGGCGTTCGACAATGAGCAGTCGCCCCAGTAGAAGCCGGCGGTGTGGAGCCGTGCCAGCAGGGTGGCGATCGATTCGACCAGCGTGGCAGCGACGTCGATGTCGGGCCGTTCACGGAACAACAGCCGAAACGGCAGTGCGTAATGCAGGTAGCGAGTAATCAGCACGGGGTCAGGACCGCCACGCTCGTTGACGAGGGCAACCGCAGCGACGACCGGGAGGCCCCGGTCATTCATGGTCCGCAGTAGGCGGTACTCGCGCTCTGCCAGCCGGTTTGGCAGTTCCTTGAGTGCATAGAACTGGTGGTCATATTGAACGAAGCGGACGACGTGGCGATGCAGCCCGACGGGCAGGTCGGTGATCCGCGGATGGACCCACTGCTCGAGTGGCGTGGCCCAGGGCAGATCGTCAAATCGCGGGTGAGCGGCGGGGTCGAAGAGCCGAATCCTCACGTCTGCAACCTATGACACAGCCGTCCGCTCTGGCGGTACCCGCTGTCGAGGGGTAGACCATCACTATGACGTCGGAGTTGACCACCGGGTTACCCACGCCCGAGCTGGGCCGCGATGCAGCCGCTGCCTTCGTGACCGAGCATTTGGCGCACCTGATCTGTGACGACGTGCGCGGGTCAGACGAGTTTTCGGGTGGGCAGCGCGCGGCAGACAGGGCGCTTGCGGCATTCGACGTCGAGGGATACGCCCGGCACCGCAACGAGGTCCTCCCGGTGTCGCGTCGCGGGGCGTCAGGGCTCTCGCCGTACGTCCGACATGGTCTGCTCACCCTGCGTCAGCTCTGGGATCACGTGGCGGGCGGGCCCGAGCGCGATGTCTCGAAATTCCGCGACGAACTGTTCTGGCAGGAGTTTGCGCGGCATTGGTACTCGCGTCTCGGAACGAAGACTCGTCGGGGCGTCTGCAACGCACTCCCGCCGACGGCGACCGCTGATTTCGACACGGGCTGGGATCGTCGGATGGCGTGCATGGACAACACCGTCGGGGAGTTGTTGAACGACGGGTGGATGGTGAACCAGGCACGGATGTGGTTGGCGAGCCACTGGGCCGTCCGGGAGGGATTGTCCTGGCAGGAAGGTGAGGATCATTTCTTCCGGCACCTCCTTGACGGTTCGAGGGCCGCGAACCGGCTCGGTTGGCAATGGACGACCGGTGTCGGTGCGTCGAAGCACTATGGCTTCAGTCGCTATCAGGTCGAAAAGCGTGCCGGCGCGCTGTGCAATCTCTGCGAGCTGAATCGGTGGTGTCCGATCGAAGACTGGCCGCCGAACCCAGCCCTTGAACCGATCTCGGAACCGGTTGAGCTGCGTCGCGACCCCCATGGCATTCGAACATCTGGACCCAAGCATGTCGTCGAGTCGCGACTCGCTGACACGGTCTGGCTGACTGCGGAATCGTTGGGCGTCGGCGATCCGGCACTGGCTGCTCGGCCAGGTCTCCCCGCGGTGTTCGTCTTCGACGAACGACTGCTTGCCGGCTTGCGGCTGAGCTCGAAGCGACTCATCTTCCTTGTCGAGACGCTCGCAGAGCTGTCCAGCACCACCACGGTGGAACTCCACCTTGGCGATCCGGTCGCTGTTCTGCAGGATCGTGCGGTGGCAGTGACCTTTGCACCGGTCCCGGGATTCAGGTCGCGCGCCGAGGCGATCGTGCCGGCCGAGACGCATCCGTGGCCCTGGTTGGCCGCGCCGCGCAACGGCCCGATCAGCAGCTTCAGCGCCTGGCGAAAATCCGTCAGACTGCACCGCTGACGCACGCGCCTTCGGCTCGGCGGGCCGCATCGGCCAGACTGCTGCGATGGATTTTGATCTTCCCGCCGACGATCATCCGGCACGTCTCGCCGTCCGGGCATGGATTGCGGCCAACCCCAACCCAACCGGCAAAGAGATGGCTGAGGCCGGCTATGTGGTGCCGCACTGGCCAGCGCCCTACGGTCTTGAGGCGAGCCCGATTGAGCAGATTGTCATCGACGACGAGCTTGACCGGGCGGGCATCCGCCGACCGGGCAACGCCATCGGGATCGGCTGGGCAGCGCCAACGATCTTGCTTGCCGGCACCCAGGAACAGCAGGACCGGTATTTGCCAAAGATCTTCAGTGGCGAGGAGTTCTGGAGCCAGCTGTTCTCCGAGACCGAGGCAGGGAGCGACCTGGCAAACCTCGCGACGACGGCTGTACGCGACGGCGATGAGTACGTGATCAACGGCTCGAAGATCTGGTCGAGCGGGGCACATCACTCTCAGTTCGGCATCCTCATTGCTCGCACGGATCCTGACCAGCCGAAACACAAGGGCATCTCGTATTTCATCTGCCCAATGGACACGCCGGGTCTTTCGATGAGCCCGATCGTCGACATGACCACGGCTCACTCGTTCAATCAGGTGTTCTTCGACGATATGCGTTTGCCGGTGTCGCTGCGCGTCGGTGAGGAAGGCGACGGTTGGCGGCTCGCGAAGGTCACGCTGTCGAACGAACGAGTGTCGTTGTCGTCGTCAGGATCGCTGTGGGGTGTCGGTCCGTCGGCAGAACAGCTCCTCGATCAAGTCCGTGAGAACGGCGGCATCGATGATCCGAGTCTCCGCGACGAGGCAGCCAAGTTGCACATCGATGCCGAGCTCCTTCGCCTCAATCGCCTGCGCAGCCTCAGTGCCACACTCAACGGCAAGACACCGGGCCCTGAAGCATCGATTCTGAAGATCATGGCCGACGAGCACGGCCAGAAGGTGATGTCTTTGGCGAAAGCCTTGGCGGGAACCGATGGCATGCTCGCCGGGTCCGGCCCGGCCGGTCGATTGCCGACCTCGATGAGTGGGGGCCCGACCGAGAACAACCTCGGTGGTTTGAACGGTTTCGACGGTGTCGATCCGATCTGGCACTACGGCTACTTGTTCCACCCGGCGCTGACCCTCGGCGGCGGCACGTTCGCAGTGCAGCGGAACATCGTTGCCGAGCACGTTCTCGGTCTGCCACGTGAGATCAACGCCGAGCAAGGCCTGACGTGGTCCGAGGCCCGCCGCCCAGGCGTGTTGTAGCCCGCCGCCCAGGCGTGTTGTAGCCCGCCGCCCAGGCAGGAATCGTCGATACCGACAGGAAAACGCGGGCGCGATGGCGCGGACGTCGCTAGGTTCGGCGAACGTGAACGACACACAACTCGGATTCGGTATCGACATCGGCGGCAGTGGCATGAAAGCCGCGATTGTCGACCTCACGACTGGCGAACTCGTCTCCGACCGGTTCCGGATCGACACGCCGCAGCCCGCAACACCTGATGCAATGGCAGAGGTGCTCTGTGAGTTGATTGCGCACCATGAGTGGAGCGGCCCGCTCGGGGTTGCGTTCCCCGCCGTTGTCCGTCAGGGAGTCGTCGGCTCGGCTGCCAACATCGACAAGAGCTGGATCGACGTCGACGCTGACGCGCTGTTCAGCGCAGCGAGCGGGTGCGATGTGCACATGCTCAACGATGCCGATGCTGCAGGAATTGCCGAGATGCAGTTCGGGGTCGGAGCACTCGCTGACGGCTCGCCGCGTCCCGGCGTCGTGATGATGCTGACGTTCGGCACCGGTATTGGATCAGGTCTGTTCGTCGACGGCGTTCTTGTGCCGAACACCGAACTCGGCCACCTCGAACTCGATGGCTATGACGCCGAATCGAAGGCGTCAGCAAAGGCTCGTGAACGTGAGGAACTCAGCTGGAAAGACTGGGCGTCTCGCGTGGAGCACTACCTCAGCCATGTCGAAGCGCTCTTCTCTCCCGACCTGTTCATCGTCGGCGGTGGCGCAAGCAAGAAGCCCGACAAATGGCTGCCGTACATCGACATCGCGACGCCGGTGCTACCAGCCGAAATGGCCAACAACAGTGGCATCGTGGGCGCCGCGCTGGCAGCGCATGATCGCCCCTGAGCTCACTTCGTCGTGACTGAATCCGGCGACTTCGAGGCGTTGCGGCCTTGCAAGCCGATGACTGTCAGCGTGATGGCCGTCAACGGCACAACGAAGAACAGCATCACATTGCTGTAGTCGTCGCGGATGGCGTGCTCGCTCGCATCGAGGATCAGCCAGGTGATGTACCCGACGTAAAACGCAAAGAACATTGCGCCTTCCCACCGCCTGAGCACGTGGCCGTTGACAAAGATCGGCAGACAGGCGACCGCGACAACGATCATGACGGGAATGTCGACTTGGAGAGCGCTCAACGCAACAGGGATCGGGTTCGGTGCAATCGAGGCCGTGATGCCGAGTACGGCGAGCAAGTTGAACAGGTTCGAGCCGATGGCGTTGCCGACGGCCAGGTCGCGCTCGCCACGCAGTGCTGCGAGAACCGACGTTGCGACCTCTGGCAGCGACGTTCCGATCGCCACGACGGTGAGGCCGATGACGAGATCACTCACGCCCAGATCAGTCGCGATATCCGTGGCGCCGCCGACGAGCGCCTGCGACCCGGCGACGAGCAGTACAAGGCCCCCAAGGAGGAACCCGACGTCGATCCACGGCGAGGCTTGTTGCAGTGCCTCGGGGTTGACGACGTCATCGATCTCGCTCGAGATTGATTCCGGTTGGCGTCGAGCGGCAATCACGGTCCACGTCAAGTACACGACCAGCGCTCCGACGAGGACAAATCCTTCGGTTCGACCGATTTGCTCGTCGAGCCCCATCAGCAACACGAGTATTGAAGCGCCGATCATGATCGGCACGTCGATGCGAACAATGCGCGCAGCGACGACGAGCGAGCCGCCAATTGCGGCAGAGACACCAAGCGCCAAGAGAATGTTGGCGATGTTCGACCCGACGACATTGCCCAGCGCAAGGGCGCCCGCATCTTCACTACCGCGAGCCACATCGCCAACGCTGACCGCAAGCTCAGGTGCGCTCGTGCCGAACGCGACAACGGTGAGGCCGATGACCACGCTCGACATGCCGGTACGGGCGGCGAGCCGAGCCGCACCACGGACGAGCCCTTCGGCTCCGACGACCAGGCCGGCGATACCGACGACGAGGAAGACGAGGGACGTGACGGTCATGGCGTTTTGAGGATAGGAGCCGGAATCGTCAATTGGCGGGTCCCGGCGGGTCGCCTCCCGATTGCCGGCGCCACGTACGAACTTGGTCTTGCACTCGGCCCCGCACGTCGATGCCGAAGTCCTTCGGAGCGTTCACGACACCGGCGCGTTCGGCAACAATCTCATTCAGTTCAGCGCCGACCAGGAAGACCAGGCAGGCGATCCACAACCAGGTCAGAGCGAGCAGGGCCGTGCCGGCGGCGCCGACGATTTCGTTGCCGGACCCGGCGACGCGCACGTAGAAGCCGAAGCCGAGCGAGACGACCAGCCATCCGACCGCCGTGAGGACAGCGCCGGGCAGGTCGTACCGCCACGGCGTGTGGTGATGTGGCCCGACATGGAACAGTGTTGCCGCCCACGCGATCAAAATGACGAGCGCGATGCCTGCTCGAACCACGCCAGGCACGCCAGCATCGCGGAGCGAGACCCACAACAATGTCGTGAGCGCAATCGTGGCAATGGTGCCGATTGCCATCGCAATCGCCGTGGCCCGCAGCCGGATGAAGCGACGCCCCTCCTCGATGTCGTACGCAATGTCAAGGGCTCGGATCAGGCCAGCGAACCCGCGCGACAACGTGAAGACGGCGATGGCGACAGAGAGGCTCAAGACGGCCGGTCGGGTCTGATCGAACAGTCCGTCGACAGCCGCCCGGATGGTTTCTGACTCGGTGGTGAAGGTGCGGTCGATGAATTCATTGATCGAGGCCTGGAGGTCGGCGGTGAGGCCGTCACCGAGCAGGGAGACCGATGACAACACGGCGAGCAGGGCCGCAGGCACGCTGAGGATGAGCCAGAAAGCCACACCCGCCGCAGCGTCGAACAAGTCGTCGTCGTGAAGTTCTTGCCACATCCGTTTGACGACGCCCAGCAACTCGGCTCGACGCGATGTCGGCGCGGCGCCGGGTTGCGGCGGCGCGCCGATGTGGTTCCCGTCAGTCTCGGTGGGGGATGGCGAATCGGTACTCAGGTCGGCCACTGTTGCATGCGGTCGGCGAGGTTGGAGCGATAGGCGGCAGCGCGTCGCAGCTTGAGGTCTTCGTAGCCGCGCACCTGGTCGGGAAGTGCTGCAATTTCTGTTGCGGCCTCCACGTTGGTGGCATCGAGCTGCTGGGCGAGCCGTGTGACGGCTGCGATGTACTCGGGAATCATCGCGCGCTCGACCTTGCGGACCTCGGCCCACCTGAACGGATCTGCCACGGTGCCGCGGAGTCGTTTGCCGGCACGCAGTGCCCGGAGGGCGGGCGCTGCACTGCGCTGCAGCTTGAGCTTGCGGTCCATGCCAAGCGCACGGAGCATCGGCGGATGAAGGTGATAGGTGACCGTGGTCTTCGGACCGCCCACCGCCCGGTAGTTGGCGTTGGCTTCGTCGGCGAGCAAAAGTCGGGCGACTTCGTATTCGTCCTTGTAGGCCATCAGCTTGTGGAGGTGGATCGCCACCGCCCGGGTGAACTGGTCACCGTCGATGGCACGCTCTGCATCGGCGGCTGCACCCACGATGTTGCGGTAGTGGTCAGCAAGAGCAGCCGAATCGAAGTCGATCAGGTCGCTCGCGAGTCGTTCGACTAACTCGTCGGTCGTCTCCGGAGCCACTCGAATGGGCAGATCCGCGGCCCGCTCGACGCCTGTGGGATCGGCAATCCACGCACGGCCCCATCGGAACGCTGCGAGGTTGGTCTCGACAGCGACGCCGTTCAGGCCGATCGCCTGCTCCATGGCGGCCACGGGGATTGGCACGGCACCTGATTGCACCGCGGCGCCGAGCACCAAAATGTTTGCAGTGGTCGTCGAGCCGAGCAACCCGTCGGCCAATGCGGCGGCGTCGAGGAATCGATTCTCTTTGCCCCGTGTCACGGCGCCGACCCGATCGGTGAGTTCAGCCCCCGTGGGCAACTGCAATGTCGGATCGGTGACCATCGAACCGGTCGGCACGGCATCGGTCGACGCGATCATCACCGTTCGATCAGCTCGCGCCCCGTTGAGGTTTGCATCGCGGGCCCCGACGAGCAGATCGAACGCCAGAATCGTATCGACCCCCGAGGCGTTGGCGTGGTTCGAGGGTGTGGCGCCATCGGTGGTGATGCAGACGTCGCTCACCACGGGTCCGGCCTTCTGTGAGAGGCCGGTTTGATCGAGACCGCGCACGTTGCGGTCGGCGAGCATCGCCGCAGTTCCAAGTATCTGGCTGACGGTAATGACGCCGGTCCCGCCGATGCCGGTGAGGCGGACGGTGAAGTGATCGGGATCGACGAGAGGCGGCGCTGGTTCAGCGAGGTCAGCGGGCGGTGCCGGCAGAGCTCGGGCTCCGGTCTTCGATCCGGCGTCGTCCACCGTCACCGTCGCAAACGACGGGCAGTCACCTTGCATGCAGGACAGATCGAAGTTGCAGCTGGTCTGGTGAATCCGGGTCTTGCGGCCGTATGGCGTGTCCGCTGGTTGGACGGACAGGCAGTTGCTCACGTCGCCACAATCGCCGCAGCCTTCACACACGCGCTCGTTGATCACCACGCGGAATCCCGGCTTTGTCACGGTGCCACGTGACCGGCCTCGACGCTGCTCTGCGGCGCATGCTTGATCATGGATGAGCACGGTGACACCGCTGACGGCTGCGAGTACTTCCTGGGCCTCGCCGAGCCGGCTGCGGTCCCACAGTTTGACTCCCGCTGGGAAGTCCGACTGGTGATGGCGATCCGGGTCGTCGCTGGTGACGATGATCTGCTTCACGCCTTCTACCGCCAGCAGCTGAGCGACGTCAGGAACCGACATCTGACCCTCAGGGTCCTGCCCGCCGGTCATGGCGACCGTGCCGTTGTAGAGGAGCTTGTAGGTGATGTCGACGTCAGCCGCGATTGCCGCGCGGACAGCGAGTGAGCCCGAGTGGAAGAAGGTGCCGTCGCCGAGGTTCTGGATGAGATGGTCGCGTTCGATGAATGGCGAGATGCCGATCCACTGCGCGCCCTCGCCGCCCATCTGTGTCAAGCCAACGATGTCGCCCACGCGCTCGGGGTCCATAAAGGCAACCATCGCGTGGCAACCGATTCCGCCCCCGACCAGCGTGCCCGGCTCAGCCCGTGTGCTCGCGTTGTGGGGACAACCCGAGCAGTAGAACGGTGTGCGATTAACGGCGAGTGGAATCAGTTCCCGCTTCGGTGGAATGATCTCGTCGAGCGGACGCATTCGGTCCCCGAGGCGGGCGGACAGACGCTGATGCAGCGGCGCGAGCAGCTTGTCGACGTCGAGTGTGCCGAAGCCGTTGAACAACACGGCGCCGTGCTCATCGTGGCGGCCGATGACGCGTGGACCGACGCGGCCGGAGCGCAGTGAACCGTCGTACAGCGAGCTCTTGATCAATCCCTCCAGAGTCGGGTTCTTTTCCTCGACGACGAGCACTTCCTCGAGACCATCAGCAAAGTCACGGACCTGGTCCGGATCGAGGGGAACCGGCATGAGGAGTTGGAACAGCCGGACACCAGCGGCGCGTAGTGCCTCGTCGGTGCCGAATCCAAGGACGGCCAGCGCCTCGCGAACCTCGTGGTACGTGCTCCCACAGGCAGCGATACCAACCCAGTCATCACTGCTGCGCACGCTGACCGTGTTGAGGTGGTTGTCCACGCCGTACTGGCGTGCAAGTTGTGTTCGCACCTGCTGGAACTCGATCTCCATGTCGAGGGTGTACGGCGTGAGCAGCCGGCCGTTCGGAGTCGGGACAAATGGCACGCCGTTGACGTTGACCACCGGAGCGGTCGGGCGTACCCGGTCGGGGGCCACGTCGATGGTGCCCGTGCCGTCGGCAACTGCCGTCACCAGTTTGAGCCCGGCCCACAGGCCGCATGAACGTGACAGTGTAACGGCGTGACGGCTCAAGTCGAGAGCCTCCTGAACGTCGCCGGGAAAGAGGATTGGCATGTGCAGATCGACCATCGTGGCGTCGCTCGACGACGGCACGGTCGACGACTTGGCAGCGGGATCGTCGCCCACCACTGCCACGACGCCGCCGTGCTGTGACGTTCCAGCGAACACGGCGTGGCGAATGGCATCGCTGCTTCGATCGAAACCGGGCCCCTTGCCGTACCAGATCCCGACGACGCCGTCGTACTTCGCGTCGTCGAGCGTCATGGCGAGTTGGCTGCCCATCACGGAGGTGGCTGCGAGTTCTTCGTTGACCCCAGGCTGGACGACGATCGGAAGGTCAGGCACCGTGGCGTGGGCGCGGCGCAGTTCTTCGGTGAACGTGCCGACTGGCGAACCTTGATAACCGGATGCGAAGGCCGCGGTGGTCAAACCGAGCCGCCGGTCGATGCGGAGCTGGTCGATGGGAAGGCGTGCAATTGCTTGCACGCCGGACAAGAAGACGCGGCCTGTCTCGAGTCGGAACTTGTCGGCGAGCTGGTAGTCGGCCATCTGCTGCGTCATCGCGCTGGAATCTCGATCATTCGCCATCCTCCTGTTGTATCGCGAGTTGGTGCACCGGTCGAGTGGGCGAGCTCATTTCGAGAGAGTGCAGCGCACGCTGGGTGTGCACAGCGGCGCAGGCGTGCCAGCATGAAGGCCATGGCAGCGACACCAACTGAGTCCCGCATCGCGGTGGCCGGCGAGGCTCTGGTTGACCTGGTGATCCAACCGGACGGTGACGTCACGGCAACACTCGGTGGAGCGCCATTCAACACGGCGCGGGCAGCGGCCCGCCTCGGCGCGCCGGTCACGTTCGTCGGCGCGTTGTCAACTGATCGTTTCGGATCACTGCTTGCCGCACAGCTCGAAGCGGACGGCGTGCACATCGCGTCGGCTCGCACCGATCTTCCGACCACGCTGGCTGCCGCTGAACTCGATGACGCCGGCGCGGCGTCGTACCGGTTCTACATCGACGGCACCTCGGCACCTGCGCTCGAACCAGGTGATACCGCATCGATAGGTTCCGGCATCTTCTTTACCGGCGGGCTCGGGCTGGTCTTGCAGCCGATGGCCGACACGGTGCTGGCGATGGCCAAGGCGGTCGACGATTCGACCACCGTGGTCTTCGACATCAATTGTCGCCCGAAGGTTGTTGGTGATCGAGCCACCTACCTGGACCGGGTCAATCAGTTGCTGAAGCGGGCCGACATCGTGAAGGTGAGCGACGATGACCTTGCCTACCTGTCGCCTGGAATGGGCGTGCTTGATGCCGCTCACCAACTGCGAGCTGTCGGCGGCGCTGCCGTGCTTGTCACCGCCGGAGCGTCGACGACCTCCATTGTCACGGGAGGCAGGGTGACCGAGGTGCCGGTCGCGCCGCTCGATTCGCCCGTGGTCGACTCGATTGGCGCCGGCGACACTTTTGGCGGCGCACTGGTGGCGTGGTGGATGGCCTCGGGTCGAGGCCGCCCCGACGTCGACGCTAAGGGCTTGCAGCAGGCCGTGCTTGCGGCTCATGAGGCAGCGGCGGTGGTCGTGACCCGGCGAGGCGCGGACCCGCCGCGCCGCGCCGAGTTGCCCGACGACTGGGTGTGATCGACGACCGACCAGCGACAGCGGTGTCATTGGCGCGCTGGCACTCAGACGAGGTAACGGCGGATGGCAAGTCGTTCGGCCGAGTCGTCACCTGGAACAGGCAACTGGGCAACAACGCGTAGTGCCGGCCACTCGGCAGGCGTCAGCTGCTGATACTCGAACGTCAAGACACCCGCTGCTGAGTGTGAGAATCGGCGGAGGCGGGTCTCGAACCCCGACACGTCGTGCTCAGGCCACCAGGCAGCAAACTCGGCGCTTTCCGAAGTCAGCAGTGCAACGAGTTCGGTCATCGCCGGGTCGTGGCGAACAGCGGACGTTGCCGATCGGAACTCGGCCAGTGCCTGGCGTGCGTGAATATCCCAGTCGACGATCAGGTCGCGCGTCGACAGATCGGCAAAAAGTACCCAGAGCAGGTTGCGGCGCGGTGGGTCGAGTTCTTCGATCCGCGGATACAGCCGCGCCTGAGCTGTATTCCAAGCGACGAATTCCCAGTGTGGTCCCAACACGTACGCGGGAGCAGGCATCAGTGAGTCGAGGAGCCGTATCAGTGCGCTGGGTGCTTCGGCCGGTGCCTCGACCGAGGCGGTGCCCGGGTCGGTGAGTGCGATCAAGTGTTCTTGTCCGGCCTCGTCGAGTTGAAGCGCCCGACCGATCGCGAGCAGCACGTCATGCGAGGCATTGATCCGCCGGCCCTGCTCGAGCCAGGTGTACCAGGTGAACGACACGCCAGCGAGCAACGCGACCTCTTCACGGCGTAAGCCCGGAGTTCGTCGGCCTCGTCCTGCAGGTAGGCCGACCTGTTCAGGGCGGGTCGCTTCGCGGCGGGCGCGCAAGAAGTCGGCGAGCTCGCGTCGATGGTCAGCTTCCCCCACACCCAGAGTCAATCAGGTTCGCCGCCGGTCACGTTGGCCCGGCACAACCGAGCTGAGCTATCCGGTGTACGGGCGGCAGGGTTGGCCGCGCAGTGCGCCGCACTCGGGGAAGTCGACGGGTGCCTCGATATCGGGCACAACAGGGAGCACGATCTTGGAGGGGTAGTCGCCGCCGAATCCAATGGTGACCTGCTCGCCATTGCTGATGGTTTCGAACACCCAGACCGGACGGTTGCCGCCAGGCGCGTCGATCGAGATCCGGACCTGTGATCCGGCGCGAAAGACGTGGGCAAATGGGAAGATCTCGACACGGGCGAGGTCAAAATCCTGCTCGCCCTCACCGCCGGTGAGCGCCTCGGCATCAGATTCGAGGTGCGTGTGTGCTGGACGCAGCGCCGTGGAAAGTTCGTCGTCAAGTGCCCGGTGGCTGGCGCGAAGCCAGCCGGACTGGATGTACATCTCCTGGCCGTCCGGGCGGACCTCGGAGATCGTCACCTCAAGGTCGGTGTCGCCGAGGTTGGAGTTGACCCACAGGTCAGCCGAGCCCGACCCGATCATCGTCACCGTGTCATTCAGTGGGTCAGACAGGAACGTTGCTGCGGTGCCTGGCGCCGGCTCCTGCCAGTCCCAGGTCACATCGGTCCTCCAAATGTCGCTGCTGTTCCCCTCGTAGAACGTGGCAGGCACGCCATCTGGAAGGGCGAGGTATGCGGCCTGGCCATTGTCGCTCTCGGGTGCATCGACGAGGCGCCCGTCTTGTCCCAGCCACCAGTCGGTGGGTTCCGTTGTCGGAATCGGCCAGGCGTCGAACGCTTCGACAAACCGTGGAACCGGGGCGCGAGCGGTGTCGTTGCCAGCGCCTTGTTCGAACAGCACGCGGATTGGAGGCTCCGCCTCAAACGCTGCAAGTGCCTCGTCGTACGTCATGTCGGCGAACCGGTCGTCGGGTATTTCGAAGTCGGTGGTTCCGAAGATGCCGCCGGCGAGCAAGGGCGCGAGCAAGCGGGCCGTGTCGAGTGTTGGCACGCGTTCGGCGACAAAGAGGTCGAGGAATTCGATCCAGCGCGGGAAGTTGGCCGGTCCGATTGAGTCCGTGTGGAGTCCGTTCATCAACGATGCGTAGAGATGGTCTGTGCCGGTGAACCGGTCAAGCATGGTGGGGAACCGCCCACCCGTCTGCTCGTCCTGCCATGCGCCTGCCACGAACGTCGGCACGGTGATCTTGTCGACGAAAAGTCGGGGCGACAGTTCGTTGCTCTGCGCTGAATCGTAAAAGGGTGATTCGAAGATCTCCGTGATCAGGTCGGGGTTCTGGTTTCGCAGTGACTGGTTCTCGGCACAGGCCGTGTCGCCGGCGCGGATCTGATCCTTCGCCCACGCCTGGCCGCCTTCGTCGACGATGTTGCCTTCGGGATCGATTGCCGGCCTGCCGTTGTCGACCCGATCCTGGGTCCAGTCGACGGCAAAACCAGTGTTGAGGAGTCCGCCCGGATACAGGGTCGAGTTGTAACTGTCGTCGATCACAGAGAACGGTGTGATGGCTGCCAACGATGGCGGTTGGGTTTGCGCAACGAAGAGTTGGCTAATGCCGGGGTAGCTGACGCCGACCATGCCGGGACGGTTCTCGAACACCCACGGTTGGGCGGCGATGGCCTCGATGACGTCATAGCCGTCGAGACTCTGTGCGTATTCGAAGTAGCGGAACGAGCCCCCGGAGCAGCCTGTACCGCGCATGTTGACACCGACGTAGGCGTACCCCAGTTGAGTGAACAGGTCTTTGAATCCGACACTCTCCGGGTCGGCGGGGGTGTAGCCGGAATACTCGACCACCGTGGGGTATGGACCGTCCTCGATCGCGCCGGGCAGCACGACGTTCGCGGACAGGGTGGTGCCATCGCGCATCTCGATGTAGTTCAGGCCAGGCACCAGCCGCTGCTCGGCGTAGAAGGCTTGGGTTGGGTGCGTGGTGCGGTCGAGCACGGTGTGGGTGATGCTGACGTTCTCGTCGGCCGCCGCGACGGAGTACCCAGGTCCCGGCTCGACGTTGCGGAACAGCAGTGACCCGTACGCGTCGACGATGCCAACCGCAGTCGGCGCTCCTGCACGAAACAGCGTGAGTTCGGTGCCGGGGGTGTGATTGACGATCGTCAGTTGTTCGACTCCCGGGGTCACGACTCCAGCGGTCTCGAACCCGGGTTCGCCGGTCTCGGTCGGTGCGACGGTCGCCGGGGTTGCGAGATCGGTCGTCGGGGGTGCCGCCCCTGCCGGGCTCACTGTCGTCGGCGCGACTGGCGGTGCGTCCGAGCTGTCGTCGTCGTCGGCCGAGCAGGCAGTCGCCAGCAGCCCCAGGGTGAGAAGCACTGCCAAACCGGCTCGTCGTTGCATCCTGGGATCATCGCATCGCCTTCTCCGAGATGCGTTGGCGAGGTGGACAAAAGTGGTTGCTTCGGCACGAATTTGGGAACGCGGGCGATGGATCTACGCTGCGCGTATGTTCATCAATGGGGAATGGGCGGACGCCGCATCCGGCGCGACGTTCGACGTGACCAATCCGGCGACCGGCGAAGTGATCGGGTCGGTGCCTGATGGTGGCGCCGATGACGCGACAGCCGCTGTCGCCGCTGCCGACGAAGCGTTCGGGCCGTGGTCGCAGACCACCGCGTACGAACGCGCCGACCTGCTCTACCGCGCCTGGGAGCTGATGACCGAGCGCAGCACCCAGCTCGCTGAGTTGATGACGCGCGAGCAGGGCAAGCCGCTCAAGGCGAGTTCGGCCGAGGTGAAGTACGGCGCGGATTTCCTTCGGTGGTACGCCGAAGAAGCCAAGCGGGTCGCAGGGGAGTGGCTGCCATCAGCCCGTGCCGATCAACGATTCCTGGTGCTCAAGCAGCCCGTTGGTGTGGTCGCCGCCATCACGCCGTGGAACTACCCGATCTCGATGCTGACGAGAAAGATGGGCCCAGCGCTCGCTGCCGGTTGCACCCTCGTGCTCAAGGCAGCTGAAGCAACACCACTCTGCGCCCGCGCGATCTTCCAGATCTTTGCCGATGCAGGCGCTCCCGCCGGTGTCGTCAACCTCGTCACGGCACTCGATCCGAAGCCGATCGGTGAGGTCTTCTGCACTGACGAACGAGTTCGCAAGGTGACCTTCACCGGGTCGACCGCTGTGGGCAAGATGCTTGCCGGCAAAGCCGCAGGCAATCTGAAAAGGGTGTCTGTCGAACTCGGCGGCCACGCTCCGTTCATCGTGTACCCCGACGCTGACCCGGTGCATGCGGCCAAAGGCGCTGCGGCCTTGAAATTCCTCAACTCGGGGCAGGCGTGCATCAGCCCAAATCGTCTGTATGTGCATGAGTCGGGTGCCGAAGCTTTCGTCGACACGCTCGTGCAACGGATCGGTCGGGTGAAGGCCGGCAACGGGATGAACGACGGCATCGGCGTTGGCCCGCTCGTCAACGAAGCAGCCGTTGCCAAGGTTGCGAATCAGGTCGACGACGCACGATCGAAGGGTGCCGATGTGCCGGTCGGCGGCGAGCGGTTGACCGGAGAAGGCTTCGATGGCGGGCACTTCTACGCGCCGACGCTCGTCACCGGGGTGACCGACGAGATGCTCATCCGGCGCGAGGAGACCTTTGGACCCGTCGCCCCGGTGATCACCTACAGCGATGTCGACCAAGTGGTCGCCATGGCGAACGACACGAACTATGGCCTTGCCGCCTACGTCTACACCCAGAACCTGTCGACAGCGATGCGCACGTTCGAGGGCCTGCGATTCGGCATCATCGGCATCAATGACGTCAATCCGACCTCCGCGGCGGCGCCATTCGGTGGCATGGGTGACTCGGGCCTTGGCCGTGAAGGTGGCCACGAAGGCATCGCTGAGTACCTGGAGGTCAAGCTCGGCGGTTTCGCGATCTGATCACAACGAGGGGTCAGACCCCACAGGTGATCGCATACGATCCGGACATGGCTGAGTACGACCTGGACGCAATGATCGCTGACGTCAAGACCTTGATCGAGATCGAATCACCGTCGTACGACCTGCCGCAATTGCAAAAGTCAGCAGAGATCCTCGCCGCGATGATCGAGCGCCACCTGGGCGGACGGTGTGACCTCGTCGAGTCGTCGGCCGGGCCCCATGTGCATTGGAAGGGCAGTGAGGCGGTACCCGACGGGAAACGGGTGCTACTCCTCGGTCACCACGACACGGTGTTCCCGATGGGCACACTCGACCGTCTTCCGTTTGCCGTGACGGACGGTGTGATGACGGGGCCGGGCTGCTTCGACATGTTGGCCGGCATCGTGCAGGCCTTGCATGGACTTGCCACGCTCAACGACATCTCCCACGTTGAGTTGCTGTTCAGCGCGGACGAAGAAGTCGGGTCGCACCAATCGCGTGCACTGATCGAAGAACGCGCGCAAGCATGCGGCAACGTCCTGGTGCTCGAACCATCCGCGGCCGAGGGTGCACTCAAGACCGGCCGCAAAGGATGCGGAACGTTCGAAGTGGTCATCACCGGTCGAGCCAGCCACGCCGGACTCGAGCCCGAAGCCGGTATCAACGCGCTCGTTGAGGCATCACACCAAGTGCTGGCCATCGATCAGATCGGCGATGCCGCACTGGGTACCACGGTGACCCCGACGGTCGCCAACGTCGGGACGACCGACAACGTGGTGCCCGCCGAGGGCCGCATCAAGGTCGACGCTCGCGTCGAGTCCGCAGACGAGAAGGCCAGAGTCGAAGCGGCGATGGCTGCGCTCACGGCGCACGTCGACGGGGCGGCGGTTGACGTGAATGGTCAGATCGGTCGTCCGCCGATGCCTGAGTCGGCCTCGGCAACGCTGTTCCCCATCGCGCAGCAGGTGTCGCCCGGCATCGAGGGGTACTCCGTCGGTGGCGGCAGCGACGGCAACTTCACGGCGGCAATCGGTGTCCCCACGCTCGACGGTCTCGGCGCCGTCGGCGGCGGTGCCCACGCTGACACCGAGCACGTCATTGTGGCCACCATGCCCGAACGAGCCCGCCTCGTCGCCGGCATCGTCGCAGCCCTTGGTCCCAACTGAGTGACGTTTGGCCGACCCCGCCGTAACTCAGCGGTGTCCGGATGAGCTACGAATCCAGCGCTTTGGTGATGTCGCCGGACTCCAGAGTGCCGATGCCTTGGTACAGGTCGAGCTTGTTGCGAGTGTCGGTGATGTCGAGGTTGCGCATCGTCAACTGGCCAATGCGGTCCAGTGGACCAAATGGCTGATCCTCGACTCGCTCCATGGAGAGGCGGTCTGGCTCGTAGGTCAGGTTGTCCGAGACCGTGTCGAGAATCGAGTAGTCATCCCCTCGGCGCAGGCGCAGGGTGACTTCGCCTGTGACCGCCGAGCCGATCCAGCGCATGAGGGGCTCGCGCAACATCAAGCTCTGCGGGTCGAACCAGCGTCCCTCGTACAACAGGCGGCCGAGGCGGCGGCCCATCGTTCGGTAGTTCTCGATCGTGTTCTCGTTGTGGATGCCGTTGACCAACCGCTCGTAGCAGGCGTGGAGGAGCGCCAAAGCGGGGGCTTCGTAGATGCCTCGCGACTTCGCCTCGATGATGCGGTTCTCGATCTGGTCGCTCATCCCGAGTCCGTGGCGACCGCCAATACGATTTGCCTCGTCGACCAGATCGACCTGCGACGCGAAGCGCTCGCCGTTGATGGACACGGGCCAGCCTTCCTCGAAGCGCACCGTCACATCCTCGGTCTCGATGACAACGCTCTCGTCCCAGAAGGGCACGCCCATGATCGGCGTGACGATTTCCATCGACGTGTCGAGTTCTTCAAGCGCTTTTGCTTCGTGAGTGGCGCCCCAGATATTGGCGTCGGTCGAGTACGCCTTCTCGACGGAGTCGCGGTACGGCAGGTCGCGCGCTTGCAAAAACTCGCTCATGCCCTGACGGCCGCCCAGTTCGTCGACAAAGGTGGGGTCGAGCCAGGGCTTGTAGATCCGCAGCTTCTCGTTGACCAGGAGGCCATAGCGATAGAAGCGTTCGATGTCATTGCCCTTGTACGTGGAGCCGTCGCCCCAGATGTCGACGCCGTCGTCGGCCATCGCTCGTACGAGCAATGTGCCGGTCACGGCGCGCCCGAGAGGAGTCGTGTTGAAGTAGGTCTTGCCGCCGGAGCTGATGTGAAAGGCGCCGCATTGAATCGCAATGAGTCCTTCGCGCACCAGCTCATCGCGGCAGTCGACAATGCGTGCCTCCTCGGCGCCGTACTGCTTGGCGCGGACCGGGACACCCTCGAGGTCAGGCTCATCAGGCTGGCCGAGGTCGGCGGTGTACGTGTACGGAATGGCGCCGCGTTCGCGCATCCACGCCACGGCAGCCGAGGTGTCCAGGCCACCGGAGAAGGCAATGCCGACTCGCTCGCCCTGGGGCAGTGACATCAAGACTTTGGCGTTGGATGCGCCGTCGAGCGGGGGAGTGTGAGCGTCGGCCATAGTTGCACGACGATACCGTTCTGCGGCAGCGCTCTCAGCGAACGCCATCGTGAATCGCCCGTGGTGGCGTGCGTCGATCAGTCCAGCGTTGCGGGAGCCGGTGCCTGTCGTGCCGATGCAGCGAGTGCGCCAATCGAGACAAGGAGCATCGAGCCGGCGATGGCGAACTCGATGGCTGCGAGGCCGCCCGACCGCGACATGTCGAAGACGGCAATACCGGCGATGGCGAACGACCCGGCGATGCTTGCCAGCGCGACACGGCGTGTGTTGGAAATGGCGAGGAGCCCCAACAACACGGTGATGGCAAACGGCAGGACGCGGACCAGCATGGGTTGGGGCTGGGCGCGGGGTCCGAGCCACCAGGTGCCGATGCCAATCTCTTCGCTGGTCTTCCACACCGCAGCGAACGCGAAGAACGCTGCTCCCCAGCACAGCGCCAACATGATCTGCCAGGCGACGGTGAGTTGACCGGGCTGCAGCGATTGTGTCAACGCCGCAGTCGGTCGCGGTGGCGGCGCGTCCACAGCTGGGGCGACAGAGGGCTCCGGCAGCGGTGGCGCAGGAAACGGTGGTGCGGAGTCGGGAGGCGGCAACATGCCTCCGGGATTCGGCTCGTGGGAGGCGTCCGACACGTGCAGAAGGGTAGGCGCTGCGGGGCCGACTTCCCAGGCAGCTACCCTGCGGCACCGATGACGAACACGAGTGCACCATTCGACAAGCTCTCGATCTTCTACCCGATGTGGAACGAAGAGGAGTACGTGGAGCGGGCGCTCCGGGCGGGACGCCGCGCCTGTGCGATCCTCATCGAGGCGGGTGACATCGCTGACTACGAACTGATCATCGTCGACGACGCTTCAACCGACGGCACTGCCGAAATCGCTGATCGCATCGCAGCGGAAGATCCACACGTCCGGGTCGTGCACCACGCCAAGAACCGCAAGCTCGGAGGAGCGATCAAGACCGGATTTGCCGCCGCAACCGGTGATCTCATTCTGTACACCGATGCAGACCTCCCGTTTGACATGGCGGAGTTGCCGCGAGCGGTGCGCCTCATGATCGATTACGACGCCGACATCATTAGCGCGTATCGATTTGATCGCACCGGCGAGGGATATCTCCGCACCATCTACACCTTCTGGTACAACCTTCTGATTCGTCGTCTGTTTGGCGTCAAGGCCCGCGACATCAACTTCGCGTTCAAGTTGTGTCGAGCCCGCGTGTTCGAGCACGTCGAGCTCAAGAGCGAGGGTTCGTTCATTGACGCCGAGCTCGTTATCCGGGCCACTCGGCTGGGGTACGAGATGCTGCAGTTTGGCGTCGACTACTTCCCGCGCACGCGCGGCGAATCAACGCTCAGTTCTCCGGGGATCATCCTCACGATCCTCAGGGAGATGCGCCAGCTGCGTGGTGATCTCGATGGCATTACGCCGATCGTCGATCGCAGCTGAACCCGACGCGGACGTGAAGAAAGAAACTCCCGGCGAACATGGCGGGGGCGACGATCCGGGAACCGTGTTGGTTGGTACATTCGCTTCCGACAGCTGGTGCCGCTGACTGGCAACTCGCTCTCTGATCTGTCATCCCGTCGCCATGAACGAAACTTCCTCCACGCCTTCCTGGCGCCCTCCGAATCACGTCGCGAAATGGCTTCCAGCTGTCGCCGCAGCCGGGCTACTTGGCACCGTCATTGTCGCAGGCGTTGCTCTTGGCGGAGGCGGTGACAGCAGCGTGCAGCAGACCGACCTCGCCGATTCGGCGTTCGTCGTCGACACGGGCGTCACTGCGCTCACGGTGCCCGATTCGGTTCCCGACGTGATTGGGACAGTCGAGACATCACTCCCTGTCGACAAGACCGTGCTGCAGCGAAACCTGAGCAAAGGTCTCGCCGGCGACGACGTCAAGCAGGTGCAACTGCGTTTGACCGATCTCGGCTTCGTGCCTGGCCCTGCCGACGGCATCTACGGCGATCAAACGGTCAAGGCCGTGTGGGCCTACGAGAAGTTGGTGCTGAAGCGTCCGAGCAACGATCCGACTGGACGAGTCACGCCCGAGATGTGGGACGCGATGCAGGAACCGTTCGTCATCCAACCTCGACGACCCAACGCCACACCGAATCACACCGAGGTCTACTTGCCCGAGCAGGTGCTGGCGATTTTCCACGACGACAAGCCAGCGATGATCACGCACATGTCAAGCGGGAGCAACGAGCAGTGGTGCGAGGAAGTCACGATCAGCCCTGGCGAGTACGGCAACCGTGAGGGCACCGAGCCATTGGTGCGTGGTGAATGTGGGATCTCAAACACTCCGGGCGGTGTCTTCACCGTCTACCGCGAAGTTGAAGGCATCCGCGAGAGCGCGCTCGGCGGAATGTGGAATCCGGTCTACTTCAACTACGGCATCGCGATCCACGGTGCGCTCAACGTGCCGCTGCAGGGAGCCTCGCACGGCTGTATCCGCATCCCGTTGAACATCTCCGAGACCATGCAGGAACTGATGGGCAACGGCGATCAGGTCTTCGTGTGGGACGGCGAGAACGAGCCCGAGGCAGTCGGATCGCCGCCTCCAACATTCAACTGGCTCGATCCTGACTACGAATCGACGTCGACGACCACCACCACCACCACCGTCGCCGAGACGACCACCACGACTGAACCCGCAGTCGACACCACCGTGGCCAGTACCTCGCCCGCAACCACTGTCGCTGCGACAACGACCACCACGGCCGTTCCGGATACCACCAGTACCACCACCACCATCACGACGGTCGCTGCAGGCGGAAGTGAAGGCGAGGCAACGGACGACGGTGGGGCCGACGCTGCTTCGGGCGGCTGATCGATCGGGCGCGTCCGCTGCGCCTCCCAACACGGTTGACCAGTACCTTCGACGTCGTGAGCGACTCCCCAGACACTGCCGCTGTGGTTCCGTACGACGAGTTCGGACTGTTCGCAGAGAACATCGCTGAATTCGATCTCGACGTACCTGAGCTGCCGACGGTAGAACGCCGCTCGGTTGATCTCGACGACGGACGGTCGCTCAGCCTGCTGGTGTGGGGGGATCAGCCCGCCGAGATCGTCTTCGTCCACGGTGGGGCGCAGAACGCGCACACGTGGGACACGGTGGCGCTTGCGTTGGGCCGGCCCGCGATCGCTGTCGACCTTCCCGGGCACGGCCACTCGTCCTGGCGCGACGATGGTGCGTACTCGCCGTCCAACTTGGCTGACGACGTGGCCCGCGCCGTTGAGGCGCACGCGCCGGGCGCGCAAGTTGTCGTCGGCATGTCGCTGGGTGGGCTCACTTCCATGATGCTCGCGACGCGCCACCCTCAAATCGTTCGCCAGTTGGCGATGGTCGACATCACGCCAGGCGTGAACGGTGAGAAGGCGAAGGCAATCATCGACTTCGTCAACGGACCGCAGTCGTTCACCAGTTTCGACGATCTGCTGACTCGCACCATCGAGTTCAATCCGACTCGATCGGAGTCCTCCCTGCGGCGTGGGATCCTGCACAACGCACATCAGCTCGCCGACGGGTCGTGGCAGTGGAACTACGACCGCACCAACCGGCACGGAGACCAATCGGCACAGGGCAACGGTTCCATGCCGGAGGCGGACGTGGTCCCGGCCGCAGGAGACCGCAATCCGCTGTGGGATGACTTCGCAGCCATCGCCTGCCCACTCACGTTGATTCGGGGATCGCTGTCACCGGTCGTCGACGACGATGACGTCGCCGAGGCACGTCGGCTGCAACCCGCCATCGTCGTTCACCTGGTCGACGGAGCAGGCCACAGTGTGCAAGGCGACCGCCCAGCCGAGCTCGCTGCGCTGCTCACCGGTCTGCTCGACTGAGCCGCTGCAGCTTCTCCAGCGTCAGGTTCCGCAGGCGTTGAGGCCGTCGATGACGCCGTCGCTGAAGGCGTCGATCTTCTCGAACGGGCTGCCGAGGACATTGTCATCGGCAGCACTGTCTCCGATGATGATGGCAGTGCGGATCGCCTCGTCGAGGTCGCCGGGGGACACGACTGAGGTTCGGCGCTCGTCGCGTGGCTGCGGGAGCACGCGGTTGACGGGGATCACGGACTGGACCCAGGCGCCGGCGAGGCAGTCGTTGACCAGTTGGCGATCCTCGCCAGAACGTGTTGAGCCGAGCGCGATCTGCGCTGCTTCGGCCCAGGTCAATCCGATGAGATAGCCGAGTGAGAAGTCGCCGAATGTCTGCTGCCGGTACAGGTCCAGTGCGACGGGCTCGTTGAGGTAGACGACGTTGGCGGACGGGCACAGGGCTGCACCGTTGTCGAATCCTGGCAGCAGGTCGGCACAGGTCGCATCGTCAATTCGCTGGACCGGGACCAGCGTCAGGTCGGTCCAACCCGGAATCGCGGCATCGCTACCCCAGTACAGATTGAGATCCGGCACAAGGAATCCGAAGAGTTCGGCGCTGCGCACGCCGGGCTCGCCAACGTCATATCCGAACGGTGCGTTGCCCTCGTTCTGCTGATCCTCGAAGTCGTTGAACTGATTGGGGACGAGCGGCAACGGGTCGTCGATCAAACTGCCGCAGCGGACTGGGCCTTCGACGAAGCCGGCCTGGAACGCTCCGACTCGATCGAAGCCCGACCCATGACCGCCGGGACTGAACTGGTCGAGCCCGACTGGGTCGCGGACTTCGAGCATGGCAATGAGACCGGCGCGCACATCGGCGTCTGTGAACGAGATTGCCCCTTCGTCACGGGCGGCGCGGCCGGCCCATGCGCCGGCGAAGCAGTCAGCTTGCTGTTCGGAGGTGACAGTGGGCAGGTTCAGGTCGAGCACGCCGCTGCGTTGCTGAATGGCGTGGCCGTATTCGTGTGCGAGCACGATGCCGATCGTGCCGGCGCCAAATTTGTCGGCGAGTTCGGCGAGCAGTCCGTCCTCGCCGTCGTCGTACACAATGAAGTCACCGAGACCGCAGTAGAACGCAACGAACTCTTGGACGTCGTCGTATGAGGTGCGTGGCTCGCCGCAGCCCGGCAAGTCGTCAGGGCGTTCGGGATACGCGGCGTACACGTCGCCTTCGAGCGGCTGCCATGCTTCGCCGTAGACCGCGGGGTACGTCTGCTCCCACCATGTGTTGAGGTCGCTGAGCGTCGCCAGCAGGAAGTCGTCGTACTCGCGTGTCGGCTTGTTCGGTCCGAAGTTGATGGCTTCTGCGTCGACGACGATGGGTGCGGTGATCGGGATGTCAGGTTCTTCGTTCGACGACGGGACAGTGGATGGCGAGGGATCGCTGTCATCGGGGACCGGCTCGAACGGCGGAGACGTCGTCGCCGTGCCGGATTGTTCAGAACGCGTTGCGGTGACCGCGACGTCGGCGCCGCACGCGGCCGCGGTGATCGAGCCGGCGAGCAGCAGTGCAAACAGCGGACGATGAGCCACGTCAACGACTCTAGGCACGGCCGCTCGGCGACTCACATCAGGCACCGTTGTTTTCGACGTTTCTCACCTGTTCCGTGTGCGTCCTTGTCAGATTCGCGGCCCAACGCGACGCCATGCGTCAGTGGCGTTGCCCTAGCAGATCGGGGCTCGACGCAATCAATTCGCTTCGACTGCGAACCAGTGCGAGGCGAGGTGCTACGTTGCCAAATCACACCGACGAACTACAGGGGGTTTACGTCGATGGCATTGCTAGAAGTGAACGACGTCGAAGTCAGGTTTGGGGGCATTGTCGCCCTCAGCGGCATGACCTTCGACATTGAAGAAGGTCAGATCTGTGGGCTGATTGGGCCCAACGGTGCGGGGAAGACGACGATGTTCAACGTCATCAGTCGCATCTATGACCCGACTGCGGGGACGTTGCGTTTCAACGACGTCGACCTGCTGAATACGCCGCCGCACCTGATTGCCGAGACCGGCATCTTCCGGACGTTTCAGAACCTTGCGCTCTGGCCGCGCATGAGCGTGATCGAGAACGTGATGGCCGGTGCTCATGTGCGCAGCAAGCAGACCTTCGGGTCGGCGATGCTCAACATTGGCCGGAAGAAGGAAGAGAAGCAGTTGGCCTCCGAGGCCTTCACGATTCTGACTGACCTCGGACTTGCGAATGTGGCATTCCAGCAATGTGCTGGCCTGCCCTATGGCACGCTCAAGCGCATCGAACTCGCCCGCTGCCTGATCGGCCACCCCAAACTGCTCATGCTCGACGAGCCGGCAACCGGTCTCACGCACAGCGAAGTCGACGAACTGTCCATCGTGATCCAGAAGATACGCACCGACTACAACCTGACCATCCTCCTCGTCGAGCACCACATGGGACTCGTGATGAGCATCTCCGAGAACGTTGTCGTTCTCGACTTTGGCCGCAAGATCGCTGAAGGGCTTCCTGCCGCAGTGCAAGAAGACCCCGCGGTGATCGAGGCCTACCTGGGGGCACCCGCATGAGCGACACCAATACACCTAGCGACACCACTACGCCAACTGACCTCGTTCTCGACGTCAAGGGTCTGGAAGGCGGCTACGGCCAGATCCAGGTGCTGCACGGCCTGGACTTTCACGTCGCTGACGGCGAGATCGTGGTCATCCTCGGTGCGAACGGCGCCGGTAAAACCACCACGCTGCGAGCGGTGTCGGGCATGATCCCGCGCACCGGCTCGGTCAAGCTGCGGGGAGACGACATCAGCAACGCCAAGGCCCCTGATCTCGTCCGCCAGGGCGTGGCTCATGTGCCGCAGGGACGTGGCACGCTTCCTGAACTCTCGGTCGAGGACAACCTCCGAGTCGGTGCGTACATCCGTGACGACAACGAGATTGATGCCGACATCGACCAGTGGTTCGATGTGTACCCCGTTCTCCGGGAACGCAAGAACCAGCGTGCCGGTTCGCTCTCGGGCGGTGAGCAGCAGATGCTTGCGGTTTCTCGAGCGCTGATGTCACGACCAAGCTTGTTGCTGCTCGACGAGCCGTCCCTCGGGCTGGCGCCAATCATCGTTGCGGAGTTGTTCGAGCGCTTCGCTGAAATCAACAAGGAGACCGGTACCACGATGCTTGTGGTCGAACAGAACGCACAGTTGGCACTCGGCATCGGCGATCGGGGTTACGTCCTCGAATCAGGCGAGATCTTCACCGAAGGTCCGGCTGACGAACTGATCAACGACGACGCTATTCGCAAGGCCTACCTCGGAGTCTGACGGGATACATCACATGGAACTCTTTCTCAATCGCATCTCAGATGGCCTGTCGAACGGTGCAACCTACGCACTGATTGCCATGGCCCTCGTCATGATCTTCAAAGCAACCACACTCATCAACTTCGCCCAAGGCGAATTCGCGATGTTCGGTGGATTCATCGCCCTCGTGCTTGCAACAGAACAGGGCATCCCGATGTGGGGAGCCGTCTTCGGGTCGATGGTGATCACTGCCGTCTGTGCAGCTGGCATCGAGCGGACGCTGATCAGGCCCTTTGACCCGTCCGATCACTTACCGCTCGTCATCATCACGCTCGGGTTGTTCCTCGGGATCAACGCACTCGCCGGCATCATCTGGCGTTTCGACCCGCGTGCCTTCCCCGAGCTGTTCCCGTCGGGCAATGCGCTGACGTACGGGACAGCGACGCTTTCCTGGTACACGGTCGGCACACTTGTCACCATCGCTGTGGTGTCCGGCGGGCTCACCCTGCTGCTCAACAAGACCAAGATCGGGCTTGCCTTCCGGGCAGTGTCGTCGAATCTCGAGTCGAGTGAACTCGTCGGCATCAAAGTCGGCCCCACCTTGCAGTTCGGGTGGGCGATCGCTGCGGCGGTCGGCACCTTGGGCGTCTGCGTCTTCGTGGCGTCCCCGTTCCGTCAGCTCGAACCAAACGTCATGGTGACCGGGCTCATCTTCGCCGTCTCGGCGGCCGCACTCGGTGGTCTTGACAGCCTTGGCGGCGCCATCGTCGGCGGCCTCGCCATCGGGCTCGTCCAGTCGATCGCCGTGCCGTATCTCGGCATCCCGAGCGAGCTCAGTTTGCTCGCTGCGGTGGTGGTACTCATGTTGGTCTTGCTGTTCAAACCGTCTGGATTGTTCGGCACACCACAGGTTGAACGGGTCTGAGGGAGGACATCATGGCTACGAAATCACCAAAATTTCTCTTCACTCAGGGCACCAATCGCTACCGGGCTTACAAGTTCGCAGGGTTTGCGCTGCTGACCCTGTTGATCCTGATCGTGGCGTTCGCGTACAACGACACCGGCTCGATCACGCTGTTCGACAACGACTACAAGTTCAGCATTACTCGTGTCACGAAGTCGATCTCGTTCATGGTCGCGATCCTCGGGCTGCAAGTGGTTGCGGGCTTCACCGGCCAACTCTCGCTTGGCCAGGGCTTCTTCTTCGGAACAGGCGCATACGTCTCGGCGTATCTGGTTGCTGACCAAGACTGGGCGTGGTTCACCTCGCTGCTGGTCGTGATTCCGGTCTGCTTCCTGATTGGCTTGCTGTTCGGCATTCCAGCCCTGCGGATCAAGGGCCTCTATCTGGCCCTCGTCACGCTCGGCATGGCCGCAGTCTTCCCCTCGCTGATCAAGCTCGATTTCCTCCTCGACTACACCGGAGGCGCCGCTGGCAAACAGGTCGACTCGGACTTCATTCCGCCGAGCTGGTTGCCGCTCGATGGCATTGTGGATGCGCTCCACACGATTCCGCTGATCGGCCAATACTTCGGTGAGGGAGAGGGGCTGTCGAGCAAGGAGGAACAGCGTGTCTGGACCTTCTTCCTGATGACGATCCTGGCCTTGATCTGCTTCAAAGTCGTGAGCAACCTGATCAAGAGCCGACCGGGACGCGCCATGCGGGCGATTCGCGACAACGAGACCAGTGCTGCGGTCAATGGCATGAGCCTCGCCTTCCACAAGACCATGTCGTTTGGTGTGGCGTCGGCTCTCGGTGGGGTGGGCGGCATGATCTATGTCGCCGAACTCGGTATTGCTTCCGAGGGTGACTTCACCCAGTTGATCTCGATTCTGTTCGTCGTCGGCATGGTGGTCGGTGGAGTCGGCACCTTGTCGGGCGCGGTCCTCGGCGGGCTGGTCATCGCATTCATTCCCGACTGGGCATCGTCCACGCAGAATCTGCCCGGAGTCCCGGAGCGGTGGCTGCAAGGTCCGACCGGCGGTCTGATTCTCGGTGTCGGCCTCATCGTCGTCACATTTGTCCTGCCCGGCGGGATCATTGCCGGCGTGCGCAAGATTCGAGGACGCATCGTGCAGGTGCTCCCAGAGACACCGGCGCTCATGCCCGGCGTTGCGGGTGCTGCGCCGCTGGAACCCGTCAGTGCTCAGGTGAGCGGCGGTCTCGACGGCGGTCCAACCACTGCTGACGACGATTGAGCGACTACGGTCACATCCGATAACCGAATATGAGATCTCGGTGCGTGGGGGAGCAACAGTTTCGACGACATTGTCGGGACGATGTTTTTGAGCGTCACCGGAGAAATGCCGATCATCGGCACCAATCAACCAATAGGGGAGAAAATGCGAACATCACGTATTAAGCGCTCCGTTGCAGGACTCATGGCCGCCGGCCTGATCTTTGCAGCGTGTGGCAGCGATGACGAACCAGCTTCGACAGAGGCGCCTGCTGAAGAGCCGGCCGAAGAGCCTGCTGAAGAGCCTGCTGAAGAGCCTGCTGAAGAGCCGGCCGAAGAGCCTGCTGAAGAGCCTGCTGAAGAGCCGGCCGAAGAGCCCGCAGGTGGGGCTCTCGCGCTCGAAGGCGACGTCGAAGTTGCTGCCGGGACCACGCTCGCACTGGGCGACTGCCCGGACGACTGGGATCCGATGCAAGGCGTCGATGGTGACGAGATCCGTATCGGCCAGACACTGCCGCAGTCGGGTGCACTCGCTGCATTCGGAGCCATCGGTGAAGGCATGCAGATCTACTTCGACTACATCAACGACACTGATCCGATCGAGGGCAAGAACCTCGTGCTGATCGCCAAGGACGACGGCTACGAAGCCGGTCGCGCCGTGGCCAACGTCGAAGAAATGATCGACTCCGATGACGTGTTCGCCCTGGCGCACAACATCGGCACGCCGATCAACTTCGCCATCCGTCCGATCACCGATGAAGCCTGCGTCCCGCAGCTGTTCAACTCGTCGGGCTTCCCCTTCTGGGGCGATCCGGCCAACTTCCCGTGGACCGTCGGCAACATCTTGAACTACGCGACTGAAACCGAGATCTGGTGTAAGTCGATCATCGATGACTTCGGTCCCGGTGCGACAGTCGCTGCGCTCATCATGAACAACGACTTCGGCAAGACGTACCAAAACACGCTGAACGATTCCGAGGCTTGCGCAGAGATCGATCTGGTCTCCGAGCAGGTTCACGACCCGGCCGGTGCTGACGTCACGAACGAGATGACCACCCTCATCGCAACCGATGCCGACGTGTTCGTCTCGGGCACAACGTCCAAGTTCTGCTCGCAGAGCACCGCTGTGCTGGCGGGTTCGGAATGGCGTCCGCGTACGTACATGTCGTACACCTGTAACAACCTGTCGTCGTTCTTCGCTCCGGTGATCGACGCCGCAGCGACGCTGTCAGCAGACGACGCTGGCCCGTGGATGGCCAACTCGAACAAGATCTGTGGTGACCCGGTTTGGGCCGACGATCCCAAGATCCTCGAAGTTGAGAGCATCCTCGCCGAATATGGCGATGTCACCTGTGCTGACGGTTCGTACTCGACCGGCATCCTGTACGGCGAGTTCCTCGTCGACGTGCTGCGCTCCGCAGCAGCGCTGGAAGGTGGCCTCAACCGGGTCAACCTGATGGCCGCTGTGTGGAACGCCGACACGACCAACGACACCTTGCTCGGCGGCACGCTGCAGCTCGACGGAGTCAACGACGCCTACTGGACTGAGGGCGCTCAGCTCCAGGCAGTTTCCGTCACCGACGCCGGCGATCTGGTGTTCGAGCCCAAGGGCGACTTTGTCGACTTCGAAGGAGCCGGCGGCGCCTTCGGGAGCTGATTCACCCGCTGATCTGATCAGCTGAAAACGTTACGAGCCGGTCACCTTCTCAGAACATCGAGAAGGTGACCGGCTCGTTCGCGTTGATGGCTGAGTCCGCTCGGTCAGTTCGCACGGCACACCATCTGGCCGCCTGAACCCGGTTGTGGAGTTAGCCGTCGAGGTCGGTGCACTCGAGGAGGTCGGTCGCCAGTGCCACCGAGCGTTCGTCGTTACCGCCCTCGGAGAGCTCTGTGATTTCGTCATCGCTGTAATCCCTGAATACGTCGTCGATGCAATCACCGTCAGCGGTGCCGCCGATCTCCTCCATGTCGGAGATGAACTTGTCGCGGGTGCCGTCACGGTTGACCCCGCCGCAGGCGGCCAGCGCGAGCGCGCTGAGGGCGATGGTGGCGGCGAGTTTGTTCTTCATGAGGTTCCCTGTGTCGAGTGGCGTTGGAGATGGATGACCAAATGATGCGGCGACGAGTTCATGTGATGGTTCTGATGGCCGCAGTCGTTGTCATTGTCATTGTCCCAGTTCAGGGACGACGTGAGATATTCACCGTGAACTCGCCCTCGCCGTCGATCACGTTGTCGAACTCCCAGATGGCGCCGGAATCGTCGATCGCCTGACAGGTGAATCGCGTCCCGATGTTCTGGTCGATGGGTGCGACGCAGTTGACGCTGGTCAACGTCGTCCCGATCTCTGCGGACACCTGCTCGACGATGAACGTTTCAGCGTCGGACTTGAAGTCGGCCGTCGATGTGAAACAACTGGCGAGCACGACCATGGACCCGGCCCCACACAGAAGCCGGACGATGTGCTGCGGGTTCATCGGGCCCAAGCTACTGGGCTGTCACGGGTGGAGTAGCGACACGATTGCGACGGTGGGACTCGCGAACTCGGTCGGTCATCACCACGATGAGCGCCATCCACACGAACGCAAAGCCGATCAGCCGGTTGAAGGGCATCGGCTCGTCATAGATGGCCCAGCCGAGCCCAAAGTTGATGACGGGGACCAAGAGGTTCAGCGGCCCCAGGAGGGTGAACGGAATCGATTGGGCGGCCGACGCGAACAACATGAGGGGGACGGCGGTGATCAACCCGGTGCCGAGGAGGAACGCCCACTCGGTGCTCGACGCGATATCGACGGCACTCCCGCTGCGGCTCGAGAGCGCGATGACGAGACCGAGAGCGGGGAAGAACAGCACGAGGGTCTCGCCGGTCAGACTGTCGATCGCTCCGAGTGGGATGTTGCGCTTGCTCAAGGCGTAGCAGCTCCACGTCGCAGCAAGAACGAGAGAGATCCATGGGGGTTGCCCAGCGCCCACCGTGAGGATCACGACCGCAATCGATGCGCAGCCGAATGCGATGCGCTGCGCGTTGTTGGGTCGCTCGCCCAGTACGAACACGCCGATCGCCATGGTGGCGAGGGGCGCAATGAAGTAGCCGAGCGCTGTTTCGATCACTCGGTCGTTGACGACCGCCCACACATAGCTCCCCCAGTTGGCAGTGAGGAGCAGCGCTGCGACCACCAGCCGTCCGATGATCGCCTTCGAATGGAATGCGACGTTGATCGCGGGCCAGGTTCCACGGAACGTCGTGATCACCACCATCACGACGGCTGCGGTGAGCATCCGCCACCCGATGAGCTCGAGCGCGTCGAAGGCGCTCAACTGCTTCCAGTAGATGGTGAGCAGGCCCCAGATGAGGTACGCGGCGATCCCAACGCGCACGCCGTTGCGCTCTCGGTTGTCGCTCACCGCTCCACCGTATTCGGCGCGGCCCCATCGTCACCAGCCCTCCTCCCCTCAGCCCGCCCCACCCATCTGAAAAATGTCCTGCATTTTTCGGGTGAGGTTCGGGTGGGTCGCCAAGGCGGGCTGTGCGGTGGGCTGCGAGGTGGGCTGTGTTGGCCGATGAGTGATGGCGTTCGTGGAGGCGAGCGGACTGGCTCGAACTACGGTGAAGATGTGGCAGGTCGCGTGCAGGTCGTGAAGTTCGGTGCCGTCTCGGTGCGCATCTCCGATGACCCGGCCGGTGATGTCGCTCGATCGTTGGCCGTGCGACTGCGCGCCGCGATCCGGCGCCGCGGCTCAGCGTCATTGGCCGTCAGCGGCGGCTCGACTGCACCGTCCATGCTCGCGGCACTCGTACACGAGGATCTCGACTGGGACCAACTGACGATCTGGCAGGTTGATGAGCGCGTCGCCCCCGATGGGCATGAGGATCGCAACGCAACCCAACTGTGGTTTGTTCCGGGCGAGACACGGCTCATGCCAGTGGCGGGTGATGACCTGGCGATGGCCGCCTTGCGGTATGCCGACGGTCTACCCGAACGATTCGACGCCGTCCACCTCGGTCTGGGCGACGACGGCCACACCGCCTCGTGGCCACCATCGCCACATCCCGATGCCACGGTGGTCAGCAGCCCGAACCCAGTGGCAATGGTCGGCGACTTCAACGGTCGCGGTCGCATGACGCTCACCCCGACGCCAATCAACCAGGCGCGTGGCCGATTGATCCTCACCACCGGCAAGACGAAATCGACGATGGTGCAGCGGTGGCTCGATCGGGACCGATCCATTCCGGTGAGTCACGTCCGTCGCTCAGGGACGACGTTGTTCCTCGATCCCGCCGCAGCGTCGAAACTGTCGCTCTAGGGTGGCCAGCGATGGAACTCGCTGACCTGGCCAACCTTGCGCAACCACCACACCTGCGGACACTGTTTGCCGACGATCCGAGGCGCGCCGAGCGCTACGTCTTCAAGGTTGCTGACCTCCGGGTCGACGTGTCGAAGCAACGGATCACCGATGATCTTGTTGGGTCGCTGATCGAACTCGCGCAGAGCGCCGGCGTCGAGCAACGGCGCGATGCGATGTTCGCCGGTGAGCGCATCAACGTGGCCGAAGACCGCGCCGTCGGTCATGTCGCGCTCCGAATGCCCGCTGATTCGAGCTTCGAGATCGATGGTGTCAACGTCGTGCCTGACGTGCACGCGGTGCTTGACGCCATGGCAGTGTTCGCGGATCGGGTTCGAGCGGACGACCGGATGACGCACGTTGTCAACATTGGGATCGGGGGGTCCGACCTCGGACCGGCGATGGCGTACCAAGCCCTCGACGCGTTCCGTCACGGACGCATCCGTTGTTCGTACGTGTCGAACATCGACGGCGCGGACATCGCTGGCGTGCTCGCCGATGCCGACCCGGCCTCCACGCTGTTCATCGTCGCATCGAAGACGTTCGGCACGATCGAGACGCTCACCAACGCTCGCACCGCGCGCCGCTGGTTGGTCGACGCACTTGGCGAGCAGGCGGTGCCCGATCACTTCGTCGCCGTTTCGACCAACGCTGAACGTGTCGCCGACTTCGGGATCGACGCTGACAACAACATGTTCGGTTTCTGGGACTGGGTCGGCGGCCGCTACTCGGTCGACTCGGCGATTGGGCTGTCGCTCATGATCTCGATCGGCCCCGACCGATTCCGTGAATTCCTCTCGGGTTTCCATGTGATGGACGAACACTTCAGAACGGCGCCGCTGACAGAAAACGTTCCGGTGCTGCTCGCGTTGATCGGTGTCTGGAATGCCAATGGTCTCGGGTTCGACACCAAGGCCGTGCTGCCGTACGCCAACGAGCTTGCTCGCTTTCCGGCCTATCTGCAGCAGCTCGACATGGAGTCGAACGGGAAGTCGGTCGACCTCAAGGGCCAACGGATTGGCCATGACACCGGCCCCATTGTCTGGGGCGAGCCGGGCACCAACGGGCAGCACGCCTTCTACCAACTCATCCACCAGGGCACACGCATCGTGCCGGTCGACTTCATCGGGTTCGCCCGCGCGCACCACGACTTCCAAGAGCATCATGATCTGCTCATTGCGAACCTCATTGCGCAGTCGGAAGCACTCGCCTTCGGTCGAGACAACCGGTCTGAGCCGTGGCGCCATTTTGCAGGCGACCGACCGAACACGGTGATTCTCGCTGATCAGCTCACCCCATCGGTGCTTGGCCAACTCATCGCGCTCTACGAGCACATCGTGCACGTGCAGGGGACGATCTTCGGCGTGAACAGCTACGACCAGTGGGGCGTCGAACTGGGTAAAGAGCTGGCCAATCAGGTCACCCCCGAACTGACCGGGAGCCCCGACCCCGGCGCACACGACAGCAGTACCAACGCCCTGATTCACTGGTACCGCACGCATCGCTGACGCGTGGTCCGCGAAAATGGACAGGTGACCGGGTTCGACTGGACAAGCCGGCGTCGGTCAGACTGGTCAGATGCGTAACTTCGAGAACATCTACATCGACGGTGCCTGGGTTCCCAGCGAAGGGAGCGGCAGCATCGAGGTCATCAACGCCGCCACCGAGCAGGTGATGGGCTCGATTCCCGACGGGGTTGCGAGCGACGTCGATCGTGCTGTCTCCGCGGCTCGTGGCGCGTTCGACGCATGGTCGCAGACCCCGGTCGAGGAGCGACAGAAGTACCTGGTCCGCCTCAACGAAGCGCTCCAGGCCCGCTCGGCTGAGATTGCCGAGACCATCGCCGGCGAGGTCGGCATGCCGATTACTTGGTCGACAATGATCCAGGCGGGTTTGCCCGCTGGGAACATGGCGACCTTCGCCACGCTGCTCGACAGCTTCGAGTTCGAAGAGGAGATTGGCAACAGCCTGGTCGTCAAAGAGCCAGTCGGTGTCGTCGGCGCCATCACGCCGTGGAACTACCCGCTGCACCAGATCATCTGCAAGGTCGGCGGCGCGCTCGCCGCGGGCTGCACCATCGTGTTGAAGCCGAGTGAAATCGCCCCGCTCAACGCCTTCATCCTCGCTGAAATCATCCACGAAGTCGGCCTGCCCGCTGGCGTGTTCAACTTGGTCAGCGGCAATGGCCCCACAGTCGGAGCGGCCATCTCGGCCCATCCCGGTATCGATATGGTGAGCTTCACCGGTTCGTCGCGAGCCGGCAAGCAGGTCGCGGCATCGGCTGCCGACTCGATCAAGCGCGTGGCGCTCGAACTCGGGGGCAAGTCGGCGAACATCGTGCTTGACGATGCCGATTTCGCCGCTGTCATTCCCAAGGGCGTGTTCGCTTGCTTCCTCAACTCAGGCCAGACCTGTACAGCGCATACCCGCATGCTGGTGCCGAACAGCCGCTACGACGAGGCCGTCGAGATCGCCGCTGCAGCGGTTGCCGCCACTCAGGTCGACGATCCGACCAAGGAAGGTATGCACCTCGGCCCGTTGATCAGCCAGGCGCAGTGGGATCGAGTGCAGGCCTATATCCAGAAGGGCATCGACGAGGGAGCCGTGGTTGCGGCGGGTGGTCTCGGTAAGCCTGAAGGCAACGAGACTGGCTACTTCGTCAAGCCGACCGTGTTCGCCAACGTCACCAACGACATGACCATCGCCCAGGAAGAGATCTTCGGCCCGGTGCTCTCGATCATTGGTTACGACGATGATGACGACGCTGTGCGCATTGCCAATGACAGCCTTTATGGCCTGAGTGGTGGCGTGTGGTCTGCGGATCAGGACCGTGCGATGAGCGTCGCGCGTCGCATGCGTACCGGTGCTGTTGATGTCAATGGTGGCAGTTTCAACATCGCTGCGCCCTTCGGGGGCTACAAGCAGTCGGGTTACGGCCGCGAGAACGGTCCGTACGGCATCGAAGAATTCCTCCAGACGAAGTCGATGCAACGCTGAGCCCGGTCCGGGTTCAGAAGATGAATGATGGCCGGCGCTGCGGGTACGGTGGCGGCGATGATTGACACAAGCAGGCCTGATATTCAACGTGTGGGGGTCGTCGGTTGCGGCCAGATGGGTGCCGGGATCGCAGAGGTGTCCGCTCGGGCTGGACTCGACACGATCGTGCACGAGATCGATGCTGCTTCGGCTGAGCGTGGACGGAATCGTCTGATCGGCTCGTTCGACAAGGCTGTCGCTCGAGGGAGGATGACGGAGGAAGAACGTGATGCCACACTCGCACGGCTCACGTTCACGACCGACCTCGGGGACATGGCCGACCGCCGCATGGTGATCGAGGCCGTCATCGAGGACGAGCCGCTGAAGACCGAGGTGTTTCGCACCCTCGACCGGGTCGTCGAAGCCGACGATGCCATCTTGGCGAGCAACACGAGTTCGATCCCGATCATGAAGCTGGGAATCGCCACCCAGCGCCCCGAGAACGTGGTGGGCATTCACTTCTTCAATCCGGTTCCGGTGCTGAAGCTCGTTGAGCTGGTTACCAGCTTGATGACCGACGAGGCAACAGTCAAAGCCGCGAACCACTTTGCCGAAGACACGCTCGGCAAGATCGTGATTCGCAGCCAAGACCGAGCCGGTTTCGTCGTCAATGCGCTGCTGATTCCCTACATCCTCTCAGCGATTCGCATGATGGAGTCAGGCTTTGCCACGGCAGAGGACATCGACCACGGCATGGTCGAGGGGTGCAATCATCCGATGGGCCCGCTCAGTCTGGCGGACCTCATCGGGCTTGACACCACACTTGCCGTGGCGGTCAGCATGTACGAGGAATTCAAAGAGCCGCTGTACGCCGCACCTCCCATGCTGTCGCGGATGGTCGAGGCAGGCCTGCTCGGTCGAAAGTCCGGCCGCGGTTTCTACGACTACGGCGACCGAGGCTGATCGCGATGGCAGGAGAACGGGTACTCGTTGCCAAAGTCGGACTCGATGGCCATGACCGGGGCGTCAAAGTGGTCGCTCGCATCTTGCGTGACGCGGGCTACGAGGTCATTTACACGGGGTTGTTCCAGACGCCGGACACCGTGGCAGCAGCTGCGGTCGATGAAGATGTGGACGCCATTGGGCTGTCAATGCTGTCGGGTGCGCACATGACGCTGGCGCCACTCGTCGTCGAGAAGGTCCGCGAGCGCGGTGCTGACATCCCCGTGGTCGTCGGTGGCATCGTGCCCAATCGTGATGTGCATGAGCTCGAATCAGCGGGCGTTGCGAAGATCCTGACTCCAGGCGCCACTGCAGACGAAGTTGTCGAGGCCATTCGTTCAGCGATTCATCCTGACGACAGCGAGGACTGATCTACCGTGTCAGCGCGGCGGGTTGACCGCGTCGAGCGACTCACCAACTTGCTGGCGCTGCTGCTCGAGACGAGTCGACCACTCACGATGGTTGAGATCGTCGGTGCCCTCGTTGGCCAATACCCCGACGGCGAACGCAACCAGCGTGCTGCGTTCGAGCGCGACAAGGCAGCCTTACGTGACCTGGGGGTGCCGATTGAGGCCAAGTCTGAGCTGGGCCAAGGGTCACCGGGTGAATACCGGATCGACCGCCGTGCGTACGAACTGACGGATCTGGAACTTGACGCCGACGAGCGGCGGGCACTCCAGGTTGCCGTCGCCGCTGTACGTACCGACACATCAGCAGGACGCGATGCGATGTGGAAACTCGGAGGCTCGGCGATCGGCGAAGTCGGCACGGTGTCTGCCGTGATGCCCGACCGGCCGGAATTGCCCGTGGTACGCGCCGCGGTTGCCAGCCGATCCTTGATCAGCTTCGGGTACCGCAGCGAGCGGCGGCACATCGAACCGTGGGGCCTGCTGCTGCGCGGCGGGTTCTGGTACGTCATCGGTCTCGACCGCGACCGCGGTGCCCAGCGCACGTTTCGCATCGATCGATTCGACGGCACACCGGATGACATCGATGTCGGCCCGTCGGGTGCATTCGAGCGCCCCGCCTCATTTGACCCGCGCGACGCGTTTCCGGCAGACCCCAAACAGATCGGTCATTCTGCAGCCGACGGCGCCGTCGCCATCGTGCGGATCGACGCCACTCGTGCCGCAGCGATTGAGCGCGAAGTCGGCGCTGATCGAGTCATCCAACGACATGGTGACGGGAGCGTCGACGTCGAGGTCCCTGCGTCAAACCTGGATGCCTTCCGATCCTGGGTTCTCGGCCTGCTCGATCATGCCGTGGTCATCGGTCCGCCCGAAACGCGCAAGGCAATTGTCGACTGGTTGTCAGTCGTGGCGGCTGGGAGTTCGGTATGAGTGGGCCTCGCAATGCCGAGGAGCGCCTCGCCCGTCTCTTGGTGATGCTGCCCTGGTTGATGGAGGTCGGCGAAGTGCCGCTTGCCGAGGTTGCTGCCCGGTATGACTTGACCGAGGCGCAGGTTCAAACAGACCTGGAATTGGTCGCAATGTGTGGGTTGCCGCCATTCGTCGACGAGATGATTGACGTGTTTGTTGATGATGGCCTCGTGTTCGTCGGCGTCCCCCGGCTCTTCACGCGGGCGCTTCGCCTCACCGCTCCAGAAGGCTTCTCGTTGTTGGCTTCGGCGCGAGCCGCAATGGAGCTTCCGGGAGCGGATCCGGGGGGGCCGCTGGGCCGCGGGCTGGCCAAGCTCGCCCGTGCGCTCTCCGACGTCGGGCTCGATGCCGATGTCGGCGGTACGGATGACACTGCAGGCGTGGCGATCGACCTGGATCGTCCGCCGGTGACCGACGAGTTGGCCGAGGCTGCGGCAAACGGCTGGGAGTTGGCGGTCACGTACTACTCGCCGGCGCGTGACGAACGCACGGAACGGTCGATCGTGCCGCGTCACGTGTTCGTTGACGCGGGGAATTGGTATGTGGTTGCCGACGATGACCGCTCCGGCGAGCGGCGCACGTTCCGCATCGACCGCATCGACACCATGACCGCGACGGGTCGGACAGTCCCGAGTGCAGATGTCGTGTCGACGCCGGGGGCGTTCTTTGATGATGCCGATCTGCCGGTCGCCGTGCTGCGATTGGCGCCAGCCGCACAATGGCTGCTTGACCGGTATCCGATTCGAAGCCAGATATCCCTCGCCCAGCCTGCCGGATGGATTGAGGTCAGCTTGCCGGTTGCGAACGATCGGTGGTTGGCGCGTCTCCTGATTCGCCTTGGGCCCGACGCTGTCGTGGTGTCACCCGGCGACGCTGCAGCCGAAGCTGCCGGGCTGGCATCAGCGATCCTCGCTCGGTACTGATTCAGCCGTCGGCTGGCTGGGAGCGCCAGGCGTCAGCGGTCGAAGAATGCGCTGAGCTGCGACGCGTCGGTGATGCCGTGCGCAGCAAGCAGGTGCGGGAGCACGCCCGCGGTCGCTGCCGCGTCAGCCAGTGCATCGTGGGGGTTGACCAGCGGAACCCCAAATCGGTCGGCGACATCGATCAACCGGTGCGACTGCTCGCGGCCCGGGTCAAGACGACGAGACATCCGCAGGGTGCAGAGGCGTGGGCCGAGATCAAACCCGGATCGGTGTCGTGCGGCGCGCTCGATGAAACCAGCATCGAACTGCGCATTGTGTGCAGTGAACACGGCGCCTTCAAGCCGTTCGGTCAAATCATCGAGTGCGGTCGACATCCGGGGCGCATCGCGCAGCATCGGTCGGGTGATGCCATGGATATCGGTGGGCCCGACGCGTTGGAGCGGCCAGCGCAGTCTGACCAGCGTGCTCCAGCGGTCGATCTCGCGTCCATCGCTTTCGACGATGACAGCACCGATCTGCAAGATTCGGTCGCGACGTTGGGAGAGGCCTGACGTTTCGACGTCGACCACTGCGAAGCGGGGGAGTGGCACAACGACCACCCTAGACAGCCATACACACAGGGTTGGCGTACGGCGTCGATTCGACGCCGTCTGTGAGGAGAGCGACGTGAGCGGGTCAGCCGGCGTGTTGTGCGAGGCGACTACGTACGCCGATCGGTGCGGCCACGGTAAATCCAGCGAGGTGCCGTTCTTCTTCGGACTCGCCCGCCCAGAAGCCGTACTCGTGGTTCTCGCGAGCGAATTGCTGGCACGGTTCGCGCGCCTCGCACTCTGAACACAATCGGATGGCCTTGGCCTCACGTCGCGCCCGGGCTTGGGGGCGTTCGGCTTTGGGTGGGAAGAACAGACGGGTGCTGCCTTTGCAGTGGGCGCGCTCACGCCAGTCGTCTTCGACTATCTGAACATCGAACTGGTAGTCCACCGTCATCTGATCTCCTGGTCGCGTGCTGACTTCATTTAACACTAAATCTTCGCAGCTCGAAACGAAACGGATGAAAAGTGCCAACGTGCTGTCTGTGACCAGGGCAAACGCGAGAGACCGCCGGATCCTTGAGATCGCAGCCGTGACGGGAACCGCGTGTGGGCTACAGCAACTCGGCAGCGAGGCTTGCGACGTCGCTGCGTTCGCACGCGGTCAAAGTGATGTGGCCAAAACAGCGTTGGCCGCTGAATGCCGTGGCAAGCACACTCAGAGCGTTGTTCGATTCGCCAAGGTACGGCGCATCGATCTGGCTGGTGTCGCCGGTGAAGATGACCTTGGTGCCCTCGCCCACCCGGGTCAGGATCGTCCGCAGGGTGGTGGGCTCGAGGTTCTGAGCCTCGTCGATCACGACAATCTGGCGTTGCAGCGAGCGTCCTCGCAGGAACGTGACCGACTCGAGCGAGAGCTGCCCTCGCTCGGTCAGTTCGGCGATCAAATTGCCGGCGTCGTGACTGTTGCCCATGTCGGTCAGAGCAACGACGGCATCGTGGATCGCGGCCATCCATGGGTCAAGCTTCTCGTCGAGCCCGCCAGGCAGGAAACCGACGTCGGCGCGGCCGACCGGTACGAGTGGGCGATACACCGCAACTCGCTCATAGCGACGTTGTTCGACGACTTGCTCGAGCCCAGCGGCAATGGCAAGCAGCGTCTTGCCGGTGCCGGCGCGCCCATCGAGCGCGATCACCTCGATCTCCGGATCAAGGAGCAGTTCGAGAGCGAAGCGTTGTTCCTTGTTGCGGGGCCGCAAGCCCCAGGGCTCGGGGGCGCTTTGCGGGAGCAGGACGAATTCACCGTTCACGGCTCGGACCAATGCGGACTGGGACCCGGAGCGCAGCACAGCGAACTCGTTCTCGGTCACTGTCGCGGCGGCCTGGTCGTCGGCCTGGTTGGTGGTGTGCACTGCATCGATGGCGATGCCGCCGGCGGCGTACAGGCTGTCGATCGCCTCGTGCGTGGTGTCGAGGGTTGCCCAGCCGATTGCCGGACGGTCATCGACACGCCTCGCTCGGGTGTGTTCGGCTGCCTTGACGCCAAGGTGCGCGGCTTTGATGCGCAGTGCCGCATCGTTGCTGACCATGGTGGTTGGCCCGAAGTCGGACTGGCCGATGGCAGCGCCGATGATCCGGTTGTCCGCAACGTCGGGGTTGAGCCCGTGTTCGATGAGGAGGTGTTTGCGGATGTTGTTGATCTCGATCTGCAGCGTCGCGCCCTCTGCGCCGGTGGGGACCGGCTGGGCGAGGGAACCGCCATGGTTCATCCGCAACTCTTCGAGCGTGCGAAGTGCTGTGCGGGCAGCTCGTCCAACGTCGTCGCTGCGGCTCTTGAGTCCGTCAAGTTCTTCGACGACGGTGAGCGGGACCACCACGTCGGCGTTGGTGAACTCGAGGACGCACGTGGGGTCGGCAATCAAGACCGAGGTGTCGAGAACGAGTCGCGTGCGCTGCACGGATTCGACCGCTCGCCTTTCGGACGTTGCAGTGTCAACGGTGGCAAGCAGGTCGGTCATCGTGACTCCCTTAGGAAACGTCCAGCCGGACGTCGAGATCAGCGCTGTGAAATTGGCGGTTCATACTCAACGGAGATAGTTGTAGCCCGCATGTGATCCTGAGTGGTGGATCCAACTGGGCACCTTTACGCAGGTGTTTTGCGTGTGAAGCTGCGCCGAAGCCAATTACCGCAAGGGTCTGGTAAATCATCTCGTTGCAAATGCAATGTGTTTGATCCTTGAATGAATTGTCTGCGGTAAGTCACATGGTTGTCATTCCCGCTGCCAATGGCGGGATCGGGCCCAGCGCAGAGCGCGCTGGGTTGAACAGATACACACCATCCGAAAGAGGACTCCAATGACCAAGGCAGAAATGATCGACGCAGTGTCCACCGCTTCAGGCGTCTCGAAGGCTGACGCAGAGCGCACGCTCGGTGCGTTCTTTGACTTCGTCGTCACCGAGACGAAGAAGGGCGAGAAAGTCGCATGGGCTGGCTTCGGCTCGTTCAGCACCACCCAGCGCGCCGCCCGCGAAGGTCGCAACCCGCAGACCGGCGAGCCCGTGAAGATCAAGGCATCGACCGCCATGAAGTTCACCGCCAGCTCGACGCTCAAGCAGGCCCTCAACGGCAAGAAGAAGTGATCTGATGGCAGCGAAGAAGGCTCCGGCGAAGAAGAAGGCGGTGGCCAAGAAGGCTCCGGCGAAGAAGAAGGCGGTGGCCAAGAAGGCTCCGGCGAAGAAGAAGGCGGTGGCCAAGAAGGCTCCGGCGAAGAAGAAGGCTGTAGCCAAGAAGGCTCCGGCGAAGAAGAAGGCTGTAGCCAAGAAGGCTCCGGCGAAGAAGAAGGCTGTA